>Ga0210403_10000012_pt1 | contig 211623 bp, 181 predicted proteins | sample IncBWC19MmetaG_FD_150863 | JGI IMG/M metagenome (GOLD analysis project Ga0210403, IMG submission 150863) | Forest soil microbial communities from Barre Woods Harvard Forest LTER site, Petersham, Massachusetts, United States - Inc-BW-C-19-M | ecosystem: Environmental > Terrestrial > Soil >... | reverse complement strand
CCGCTGGGGGGCGCCCATCGCGCTGGTAGAGATCGCTGCTTCCGGTCAGGCGATAGCCGAGTTCCGCCAATTGACCCCCGTCACCCTTCCAGTAACGCCGGACCACGTCGCGATAGCGGCCATTCCATTCCGCCCATAGCGTGGGAAACTTTCCTACCTGATACCCTCCTTCCCCTACGTCCCAAGGTTCTGCGATCAGCTTCACTTGCGAAATCACCGGGTCCTGATTGATTACGTCAAAGAACGCCGAAAGCTTGTCGACTTCATGCAACTCCCGCGCCAGTGCCGCGGCAAGGTCGAACCGGAAACCGTCCACGTGCATATCCAGCACCCAATATCGCAAGCTGTCCATGATCAACTTGAGCACCTGTGGGTGACGCACGTTTAGTGTGTTGCCGGTGCCTGTGTAGTCCATGTAGTACCGCGGCTGGTCCGCTACAAGACGGTAATACGTAGCGTTGTCAAGTCCGCGAAAGCTTAACGTCGGCCCCAGATGGTTGCCTTCCGCGGTATGGTTGTAGACCACGTCGAGAATTACTTCTATGCCCGCAGCGTGAAGCGACTTCACCATGCTCTTGAACTCGCCGACTTGTGCTCCGTGGTCGCTCAAGCTGGCATACCGCGCCTCCGGAGAAAAAAAGTTGATGGTGTTGTACCCCCAATAGTTGCGAAGTCCCCGATCGAGCAGTATCTTGTCGTCAACAAACGCGTGGACCGGCATCAACTCGACCGCAGTCACTCCCAGACTCTTCAGGTAGTCGATGATGATAGGATGCGCGAGACCGGCATAGGTGCCTCGAATCTCTTCTGGGATTTCAGGATGACGCGCGGTGAAGCCCTTGACGTGAACCTCGTACAAGATCGAATCGTGCAAAGGAGTGAGCGGTGGGCGATCGTTGCCCCAATCGAAATGGCTGGAGATGACGACACCTTTGGGAACGCCGGCGGCGTCGTCCCTGCCGTCAGCATGGAGGTCCGCATCCGGATTGCCAAGTTCATAGCCAAACACCGGCGCATCCCAATCGACCGTACCCGCCAGCGCTTTCGCGAATGGATCGATGATGAGCTTGGTGGGATTGAACCGCAGTCCTTTTTCGGGCTCATGCGGTCCGTTCACGCGGAATCCGTAGAGTTGCCCGAGGCGGACTCCCGGCACGTAGCAGTGCCAGATGCGTCCAGTCGACTCCTGAACTCGGATTCTGCGGCCATCCCCATCTCGGGGATTGTCGAATAAGCACAGCTCCACCGCGGTCGCGCCCTCGGAGTAAATTGAAAAGTTAACTCCGGTGCCGTCCCAGGTCGCTCCCTGCGGGTAAGGTTTGCCGGGCAAGATGGCTCTGGACATCGCATTCGCATCCTCCTACTGCGGATTGAGTTCTGATTTGCCTCTCAGGGTCGCGCACGATGGCGACTGAATTGGGCGGTAATTCCACTAGTGTGCCCCGCAGCAGACACCCCTCGCTTGAAGCCAGCAGCATGGTGCCAGCGAAAGGAATTGGGAGCGCTTGCCTCTCATCGCGGAAATTGCACGCCACCGCAACGGAGCCTCGCGCGAGGATCAGCCACTGTTCGATCTCCTGAAAGCGGACGTCCACCTCATCCAGTCGTCCATTCGTGAGATCCGGAATCGAGCGCCGCAGAGCGATCAGCCGTCTGTGCCAGTCCAGTAAGGACCGGTGAGGCTCTGTGTCCATTTCGTTCCAGTTCAGTTTGGAGCTCGCATACGTGGCCCGAGCCTGCGGGTCCGGAACATCCCGCGGATCCCATCCGAAGGCCGCAAATTCACGGCGGCGTCCCTCCGAGACCGCGCGAGCCAAATCCGGATCCGGATGGTTAGTGAAATACAGGAACGGCGTTGACGCTCCAAACTCCTCGCCGTGAAATAGCATGGGGATGAAAGGAGCGCAAAGGACCAGGGCCGCCCCGAGCTTAAGCCGATTGACGCTCATCAGCTGGCCGCTCCGCTCTCCCCGCGCTCGATTTCCCGTCTGATCGTGATTCTGAAGATATCCCAGGAAGCGCCATCCAGAAAGATCCCGGATGGGGCGCCCATGCTTGCGCTTTCGAAACTGCGAATCGCACCCGTCGTAGACGTACGCGTCCTTGAAAGCCTTTGCCAGATGTGCGAGCGTTCCGAAGTCGGAGTAGTATCCGGCTCGCTCTCCAGTAAGGACGGCGTGCAGCGCATGATGAAAGTCGTCGCTCCATTGAGCGTCGATTCCGTACCCGCCTGCCTCGCGCGCCGTAACAATACGGGGGTCGTTCAGATCGCTTTCCGCGATGAGCACGGCTTGACGTCCGATGCGCGCCTGCAAGTCAGCGACTTCGGCGGCGAGCTGTTCCAGAAAGTGAGTCGCCGAAGCATCGAAGATGGAATGTACAGCGTCGATTCGCAAACCGTCAAAATGATAATCGCGGAGCCACATTAGGGCGTTGTCACAGAGGAAACGGCGCACTTCGGTGCTTCCGGAATCGTCCATGTTGATAGCGGGGCCCCACGGAGTGGAATAACGATCCGTAAAGTAGGGCCCGAAGCGGCTCAGATAGTTGCCGGCCGGGCCAAGATGGTTGTAAACGACGTCCAGCAACACTGCCAGCCCCGCCGCATGGCACGCGTCGACCAACTGCTTCAGCCCGTCGGGGCCGCCATAGGCATGATGCGGGGCGAAGAGATCGACGCCGTCGTAACCCCAACCCCAGTCGCCGGAGAACTCACTTACGGGCATGAGCTCCAAGTGAGTAATCCCGAGCTCGACGAGATGAGGAAGCCGAGCGATGGCGCCTGCGAACGTCCCCTCCGGCGTAAAGGTCCCGACGTGTAGCTCGTAAATGATCGCGGATGATAGCGGAGGCGGCTGCCATGAGCGATCGTGCCATGAAAACCTGGAGTGGTCGACTACACAAGACGGTCCGTCCACACCATAAGGCTGCCATGGGGACCGCGGATCTGGAAGCGGATCGGCACGGTCCAACGCGAATGAGTAGTCCATGCCATGGAAGGCACCTGGGTTGCGGGCTATCCACCAACCGCACTCGATCGGCGTCATGGGAATAAGGTCGCCCGAGAGGCGTAGCTGCACCTCCCGCGCCGCCGGCGCCCAGACTCGGAATTCGATCATGGGGCCGATTCCCTGGTGAGCAAGAGAACTGGGAAGCGCTTCAAGAGAAGGCCGATCTTCTGTTTTCCACCCTCGACGGAATCTCCGGTGAACTGGTTCTTCCAGCAACCCTCGGGCACTTCCAGGGTTGTTTCCTCCCAGCCTCCAATGCTCATGAACAAGCGTGGCGCGGCCACGATCACGTTAGAACCCCGCTGAAACGCCACGAGGTATGACGCCTTGGGACCTGCCGGCCACAGGGCACGATAACCGCCCTCGGCTCCGAATTCCTCCGGATGCACATTTCTTGTTCGCAAGGATTGTCGGATTGTCCACAGTTTCGGCAACCCCTCATCTGCGCGCGCCAGAATCTCTTCGGGGCTCAAGTGATCGAGCTCGGCAAGCAATCGTCGCCGCAAGTCGTAGTCGACAGGTTGTCGATTATCCGGGTCAACCAGCGTCAATTGCCAAAGCTCCATTCCTTGATAGATGTCCGGGATGCCAGGAGCCGTCAGCTTAAGCAAGTTCAAGGCGAGGGAACTAAATCTGGCTGGTGTAACCAGCCGTGCGAGGAATCGCTCCAGGTCTGCGATGAACTCCTGGTCTTGGAGCAAAGCCTCGATAAAACGATCGACCGCCGATTCGAACGCCGCGTTCGGCTCGAGCCACGAGGTCTGCTCTTTAGCCTCGCGCACAGCCTTGCGCAGGTACGCCGAGAGACGCTCTTCGGAAATCGGCCACGCGCCCACCAGCGTTTGATACAAGAGATACTCGGTCTTTCTGTCGGGTAAATCTCCGGTGCGATGACGGGCGTTGGCAGAAGACCAGCGCGAAACCGCTTCGGCCCAAAACGCTGGGATTTCGGTGATCAAACCAATGCGGACGCGAACGTCTTCACTGCGCTTGGTGTCGTGACTGGAAGTCGCCAACATGGTATGCGGGAAGCGACATTGTGTGTCGGAACACCACTTGTGAAACTCGTCAATGGGCACGCCAAAGTCGCCTGGATTGCCTCCCACTTCGTTTAGAGATACCAATCGAAGGTAACTGTAATAGGCCGTGTCCTCAACTCCCTTGGCCATCGCCGCCGAAGTGACCTGCTGGAATCGCATGACGAACTCACTTTCTGCAGGTCCTTGTACATGGAGCATTAAGATATCGCCCAGGAAATCAAAAAGCCTTTGCTCCAAGTCAGGGCGGCAGGCCCGGGCTGCGTCCACTGCTCGCGAAATGCTGTCCGCGTCGACTTGCGAAATCGTCCCTGCGTCCGCGCGGGCATAAGTACGATAAACCGGAAAGTGGGTGATTACTTCACGAATGGCTTCGTGCAGCTCATGCCGGGTATAGTCGCGGTAGTTGCGGTGTTCCTCGCAGATTTGGACCAGCAATGCGGTCAACCGGTTCACATCGCTGCCGAGGACATCCCTCAGGACGAGCGCCTTCTTTTCCCGCACCGCGGCGTTGAAGTCCGCATCCTCTCCGGTGAACGCGCGGTAGTATTCATTCAGCGGGGCCTCGCCGCGTGGGTCCACGAAGAGTCCGGTGGCCAGGTTTAGGAAATCGTATCCCGTTGTTCCGGAGGCGCCCCAGGACTCGGGAAGGTGTTCCCCAGGCTGAAGGATCTTCTCCGCTATGATCCATGCGGAAGGGGCTGCAGCACGAAGCCGGTGAAAATAGTTCTCCGGGTCGCTAAGCCCATCCGGATGATCCACGCGAACGCCATCCAGTTCTTTGCATCGCAGCCACTTCAGAATCAGTTGATGTGTATCGTCGAAAACACGCTGATCCTCGATTCTGATTCCCACCAGACTGTTGACGTCAAAAAATCGTCGGTAGCCGAGCTCACGGGCCGCGACATGCCATCGCGAGAGTCTGTAGTTCTGTCGCGACAGCAATGCATCCAGTTGGTCGGCATCGGCATTCAAAACCCGGACCGTGGAGTCAATTTCCTCGGCGACTTCCGGATGCTCCGAGCACAGACGAGCCAGCAGTTCGCGAATCGCTTCTTTATTGCGGTGATGCGCCCCCAAGTTGTCCCAATCAGGGTGCGATGGAAGCGATAGTTTCGCCAGCGAATCGGCCAGAAAGCCAAGCTCGCCGCTGCCACATCGGACGGCGCACAGGCTGAGCATATCGGCCATCGATTCCGGAGCCACAGGAAAAGTCTGATCGTGATATCGGAACAGGAAACCCCCTTCGCGCCGTTCCAGCACGAGTTTTCCGGCTTCGAGGATGAGTCCCGCGTGATCTTCCAGTATGGGAAGCAGGATCTTGTTTCGCAGCCGTTCCTCGGGTGCGTTCCACTCAATATCGAAGTAGGGAGCATAGCGGCTCGATGTTCCGTTCTCCAGCGTGTCCCACCACCACGCATTGTGACCATCCGAAATCGCCATGTGGTTCGGCACGATATCCAGCACCTGGCCCAGGCCGCACTCGCGAACTTTCCGCAGCAGCCGCTGGCGCCCCGCCTCGCCGCCGAGTTCGTCATTGACGCAGTGGTAGTTCACCACATCGTAACCGTGGGTGCTGGCCGGAGTTGCCTGCAGCCAGGGTGAATAATAAATATGCGAAATGCCTAGATCGCGCAGATATTCTGCGATGCCGGCGGCGTCGTCAAAGCCGAAGGCGGCTCGTAGTTGCAACCTGTAGGTGGATAGCGGAACGCTCATTGGGATATCGCCCTCAAACTTGCGTTTTATGAAACACGTAGAAGAACACTGCGACACTCAAGCCTGAACCTGCAGCGCTGCAAGGTGGATGCTTCCGATCAGCGCGAGGAACACAGCGTTTTTGAGTCTCATGGTCTCGGTTGAGCAATTCCGGGTCCGTCATTAGTCTCAAGCACTTAACCTTCCGTTTTGCGGTTTGGTCTTTTATGTGCAGCACGCAGAGCGATGCTCCCACCGGACGGGCGGGTCCGCGTTGTTGTGGAAGGAGTTCGGCCCGAAATCGACTGCGGCGCACATGCCCTCAAGCGTATTGTCGGGGACTCAGTGGTCGTGCAGGCAGAAATCTTTACCGATGGTCATGACTTAGTCGCTGGCGAGATTCTGTACTGCTACGGGCGGGAAGAAATGTGGCGGCGCTCGCCGATGAAATCGATCGGAAATGACCATTGGACTGGCGATTTTCTCGCCGCCCAAGTTGGGAAATACCACTACACCGTGGAAGGCTGGATCGACCGGTTCGGGACTTGGCGAAATGCCATGATCAAGCGGATCGATTCCGGCCAGGATCTCCGCATGGATTGCCTGGTAGGCGCCAATCTGATCGAAGAAGCCGCGTCGCGGGCTGGACCTGAAGACGTCGCCAGGCTTCGCGAGTGGATCCGCATCTTGCGCGACGAGCGGAGTCCAGGGGGCTCCTTGAGCGCACTTCTTGAGGACGAAGTCGCCGCCGTTATTCAACGCTATCCCGATCGCCGCTTCGCTGCGCGGTACAGGAAAGAGCTGTGCTTGGTCGTCGACCGGGAGAGGGCCGGCTTTTCGGCCTGGTATGAGATGTTTCCCCGCTCCTGCGCGCCAGCGCCACGCCGACCTGGAGTCGCCCCACATGAGGGCCAACACGGGGACCAACATGGAACGCTGCGCGATTGCGAGGCTCGGCTCCCCTATGTCGCCGCTATGGGCTTCGACGTGTTGTACCTTCCGCCGATTCATCCCATTGGACACACATTCCGAAAAGGCAAGAACAATGAAATCGAGGCGGGGCCAGACGACTTAGGCAGTCCCTGGGCCATTGGTTCCGAAGAGGGCGGACACACCAGCATCCATCCTAAGCTGGGAACGCTGGCAGATTTCGATCGGCTGGTCGCCAAAGCCAAAGCGCACGGCATTGAAATCGCGCTCGACCTGGCTTTCCAGTGCTCTCCGGATCACCCTTATGCGCGGCAACACGCGGAATGGTTTCGAAAGCGTCCGGACGGCACGATTCAATATGCGGAAAACCCGCCCAAGAAGTACCAGGACATTTTCCCCCTCGACTTTGAGACGCCCCAGTGGCGGGAGTTGTGGGAAGAATTGAAGGGCGTTGTGCTGTTTTGGATCGGACACGGCGTGCGTACGTTCCGGGTCGATAATCCGCACACCAAGGCCCTTCCCTTCTGGGAGTGGATGATCGGCGAAGTCAAGGAGCAACACCCGGAGGTCTTGTTTCTAGCGGAAGCGTTTACTCGTCCGAAGTTGATGTACCGTCTCGCCAAGGTTGGGTTTTCTCAGTCCTATACCTATTTCACGTGGCGTAACACGAAGCCTGAGCTGACAAACTACTTTCAGGATTTGGCCGAATCCGGAGTGCGCGAATACTTTCGACCGAACCTGTGGCCGAACACGCCCGACATTCTCTCGGAGTTCTTGCAGACCGGAGGCCGCGCGGCCTTCATGATTCGCCTCATTCTTGCGGCCACGCTGGGAGCAAGCTATGGGATATACGGCCCGGCTTTCGAGCTTTGCGAAAGCACCGCGCGGCAACCCGGCAGCGAAGAGTACCTCAACTCAGAGAAGTACGAACTGAAGCACTGGGAGTTCGGCAGCCCCAGGAGCTTGAAGGATTTTATCGCCCACATTAACCGGATTCGACGCGAAAATCCGGCCCTGCAAAGCGACGTCAATCTGCGTTTTCATGAGACCGACAATCCGCACGTGATCTGCTATAGCAAGGCGACCAACGATCTTTCGGACATCGTAATCGTCCTCTGCAATCTGGACCCGTTTCACAAACAAACAGGCTGGATAGATCTCGATCTCAGCTCCCTCGGCCTGGACGCCCGCCGGACGTTTCAAGCCCACGATTTGCTCAGCGAAGGTCGTTTTTTATGGCGCGGCGCTCGCAACTATTTTGAGTTGACCCCGGAGAGCCTGCCTGCACATGTCATGAAGGTTCGCAAATGGGTTCGGACCGAGCAGGACTTCGATTACTACTTCTAGACGAACACATGGAAGCAACTACTCAAACGCTTTGGTTGACCGACTACGATCTCTATCTCTTCGGAGAGGGTACGCACCTTCGAGCCTACGAGAAACTCGGCGCGCATCTGGGTGAAATCGATGGGCGTCGGGGCGTCCACTTTGCGGTATGGGCTCCCAACGCCGAGCGCGTCTCGGTGATCGGAGATCACAACGGCTGGGATCCGCGCTCTCATCCCATGCAGCCGCGCGCCGAAGCGGGTTTGTGGGAGACGTTCATTCCCGATCTCGGATCAGGAGCCCTATACAAGTACAGTATCGATTCGCGTCAAAACGCTTATCACGTAGAGAAAGCCGATCCTTACGGATACGCAGCGGAGATCCGGCCTCATACGGCTTCTCGCGTGTGGGATCTTAGCGCCTATTCGTGGCAAGACGATGCATGGATGGCGAGCCGGAAGGAGAGAAATTCGCTGGATTCACCGATTTCCATCTACGAGTTGCACCTGGCGTCCTGGAGGCGTGTACCCGAAGAGGGAAACCGCTGGCTCACATATCGGGAGATGGCTGTCCGGCTCGGCGACTACGTACATGACGCCGGCTTCACCCATGTCGAGTTCCTTCCGGTTACCGAGCACCCGTTCGACGGCTCCTGGGGTTACCAGACCATTGGATACTTCGCGCCCACCAGCCGCTTTGGCACTCCGGCGGACTTCATGTTCCTGGTCGACTACTTGCATCAACGCGGTATTGGCGTGATTCTCGACTGGGTTCCGGCGCATTTTCCCAAGGACGAAGCCGGACTCGGCTATTTTGACGGCACCCACCTCTACGAGCACGCCGACCCCCGTCAGGGAGAGCAGCCGGATTGGAATACGTTCGTGTTCAACTACGGCCGGCGAGAGGTGCAGACCTTCCTGATCGGAAACGCCCTGTTTTGGCTTGATAAGTACCACGTCGACGGATTGCGTGTCGACGCCGTTTCATCCATGCTGTATCTCGACTACGCGCGGAAAGAAGGCCGATGGATTCCGAATCGCAATGGCGGAAGGGAAAACCTCGACGCGCTGGACTTTCTGCGGCGGGTAAACGAGCACGTCTATGCCGCCTATCCGGATGTGATTATGATCGCCGAGGAATCGACGGCGTGGCCCATGGTGTCCCGTCCCGCGCACCTCGGCGGCCTCGGGTTCGGCCTCAAATGGAACATGGGCTGGATGCACGACATGTTGGACTATATGTCGACCGATCCGATATTTCGCACCTACGGCCACAACAAAATCACCTTCAGCCTGATGTACGCGTTTTCTGAGAATTTCGTCCTGCCCTTCTCGCACGATGAAGTGGTGTATGGCAAGCGCTCGATGATCGGCAAAATGCCGGGGGATGACTGGCAGAAATTCGCCAACTTGCGGCTCTTGTATGGTTACATGTGGGGCCATCCAGGCAAGAAGCTCCTGTTCATGGGCGGGGAGATCGGCCAGTGGGCGGAGTGGAACCACGACACCAGCCTCGACTGGCATCTCTTGCAGTATCCCTTCCACGACGGCCTGTTGCGATGGGTCCGCGACCTGAACACTTTTTATCGTGGCCAGCCTTCGCTCTTCGAAGTCGATTTCGATGATTCCGGCTTCGAGTGGGTCGACTGCACCGATTCCCAGCGAAGCGTCGTTTCCTTCCTTAGAAAGGCAAAGAATTCCGCCAACATCACGCTGTTTGTATGCAATTTTACGCCGGTGCCGAGGCAGAACTATCGTGTCGGGGTGCCCTCCGGTTGTCATTGGCGGGAGATGTTGAATAGTGATGCGCCGCTATACGGAGGTAGCGGTCAAGGAAACGCTGGGGGCTTGGACGCGGCGCCTTTACCGATCCGCGGCCGTCCGTATTCCCTGAACCTGACGCTCCCTCCGCTAGGAGTTGTGGTTTTCCAGCCCGAGGTGAAATGAAGAAGCCCGGAATCGCCACCGATCCGCTCTGGTACAAAGACGCTGTGCTCTACGAGCTTCACGTGCGAGCCTTCTTCGATAGCAACAACGACGGTATCGGCGATCTCCCGGGCCTGATCCAGAAACTCGACTATCTTCAGGACCTGGGCGTTACGTGTCTATGGCTCCTGCCCTTCTTCCCGTCTCCCCTCAAGGACGACGGCTACGATATCTCGGACTATCTCAACGTCCATCCCATGTACGGAACCATAGACGACTTCAAAACCTTCCTGGACGCCGCGCACGACCGGGGACTGCAGGTGATGATCGAACTGGTGATGAATCATACGTCGGATCAGCACGCGTGGTTTCAGCGAGCCAGGCAGTCGCCCAAGGGGACGCCTGAACGCGACTATTACGTCTGGAGCGATAGTGATCAGAGATACAGCGACGCCCGAATCATCTTTACTGACACAGAAAAGTCGAACTGGACGTGGGATCCAGTTGCCCAAGCCTATTTCTGGCATCGCTTTTTTTCGCACCAGCCCGACCTTAATTACGACAACCCCCGGGTGGTCGAGGAAATGCTTAGCGTCGTGCGTTACTGGTTGAACTTGGGCGTGGACGCGCTGCGGGTGGACGCCATCCCGTACCTGGTTGAGCGAGAAGGAACCAGTTGCGAAAACCTCCCGGAGACTCATCAGCTGATCAAAAGGCTGCGTCAGGAAATTGACGCCGGGTATGAGAACCGCATGATTCTTGCCGAAGCGAACCAGTGGCCCACCGACGTGCGTCCGTATTTCGGAGAGGGAGACGAGTGCCACATGGCATTTCACTTCCCGCTGATGCCGCGCATCTATATGGCGCTCCGCCAGGAAGACCGGCTGCCCATTACCGACATCATGGCGCAGACGCCGGAGATTCCCGTCACCTGCCAGTGGGCGTTGTTCCTGCGAAACCACGACGAGCTGACGCTGGAGATGGTCACCAGCGACGAGCGCGACTACATGTACCTGGCGTACAGCGCCGACTCCCGCATGCGTGTCAATCTCGGAATCCGGCGTCGTCTGGCAACTCTAGTCGACAACAATCGACGCCGTATCGAGCTTCTGAACAGCTTACTGTTCTCCTTTCCGGGAACACCTGTCCTGTACTACGGCGACGAAATCGGCATGGGCGATAACATTTATCTCGGCGATCGGAACGGCGTGCGAACGCCCATGCAATGGACCGCGGATCGCAATGCCGGGTTTTCGCGAGCCTCGCCCGCCAAATTGTACAGCCCTGTGATCATGGATCCTATCTTGGGTTACGAAGCCGTGAACGTGGAAGCCCAACAAGGCGATCCGTCCTCGCTACTCAGTTGGATGCGCAACATGATCGCCCTACGCAAACTGTTTCGCGTATTCGGTCGGGGCACGCTCGAATTCTTAAATCCCTCGAATCGAAAAGTCCTGGCGTACCTCCGGCAGGATGACGAGCAGCGGGTGCTCTGCGTGGCCAACCTTTCGCGATTTGCCCAACCAGTGGACCTGGAGTTGCCGGAATTAGAAGGCGCGATTCCCGTGGAAATGCTCGGCTATGTCGATTTTCCGCCGATCGGCAAACAACCCTATCGCCTCACGCTCGGGCCGTACGGCTTCTTCTGGCTGGAGTTGCACGGCGAGTCCAAACAGCTCGCGGCGTCAGCCAGCCAACTGGACTCGTCGCCCCTGGTGGCGGATACCTGGGAACGGATGCTGGACGGTACCGGACGATATCGGTTAGAGTCGGCTCTGCTACCGGAGTACCTGTCGAAACAAAGGTGGTTCGGGGGGAAAGCCCGGCGCATCCGATCCACCAAAATCACCGACTGGATGCCCTTCCCGGGTGCGAACGCTGTGTTGACGCTGGTGGAAGTCAGCTATGAAAAAGGCGAACAGGAGACGTATTTCGTTCCATTGGGACTGACATTTGGCAAGGACGCGGAGCAGCTTCATGAGACCTTTCCGAACGCCATCGTTTCGCCTGCCGTCTCTACCGGCGGATCTGGCTTCTTGCATGACGTCGTCTGCGACGATAGCGCCTGCGCGGCTTTCCTTTCGTTCATCGAAGGCGCCAAAGAAGCGCCCTCACGAACTGGCTTGATCCGCGGCGTGCCCGGAGCCGCATTCAAAGCTCTTCGTGGTCTTTCGGAAGCATCCCTGGCCGTGCGGCGTGTGTCGGCGGAGCAGAGCAATACTTCGCTGTTCTATGGTGATCGGCTCATCCTGAAGTTATTTCGCCGCCAGCAGCCGGGGGTAAATCCAGACTGCGAAATGGGAAGGTACCTAACCGAAGAAGTCCCTTTCGACGCCATTCCGCCGTTCGCCGGCGCCATCGAGTACGTGCCGGCCGACGGAAAACCGGCGACCTTGGCCATGCTTCAAGGGTTCGTGGCAAATCAGGGGGACGCCTGGACGCGAACTCTCGAAGAACTGTCGCGATACTATGAGAACTCTGCGACAGCCGAATGGCCGGAAGGTGAGAGTGCGGCCTCCGCGGATCTGATGGACCTTGCGGAACAAGAACCGTCGCAACTGGCGCGCGACCACGTGGGCATTGCGCTCGACTCAGCCGCCATGCTTGGCAAGCGCACCGCCCAGCTTCACCTAGCGCTGGCTTCCCCGTCCGGGGATCCTTCCTTCGCGCCGGAAACCGTGGACGCCGATGACGTGCACACGCTTTTGGCTAGCCTTCGAGAGGAGGCTGCTCGCGTCCTGGACCAATTGAAAGACAGCGTGGCCGGGCTACCGGACGAATTCGTCGACCTAGCCGGTCTGGTACTAAGCCGGCGAAGCCAGATTCTCAACAGCTTCAGGATCGCCGTGGAGGACGGCGCGTTTGGCCAGCGCATTCGGATTCACGGTGATTATCATCTCGGCCAAGTGCTGCAGGTCAAAACGGACTATGTCATTCTCGACTTCGAAGGCGAGCCGGCGCGTCCCCTTGCGGAGCGACGAGCAAAGTTTTCTCCGATGAAAGACGTGGCTGGGATGATCCGGTCCTTGGGTTATGCCGTCTACAGCAGTCTGGTAGCCCACACGACGCGCCGGCCGGACGATTGGGAGAGCCTCGAACCTTGGGCGCAGCTTTGGGAGCGGTCTATGGGAGCCGAGTTTCTGCGCGCGTATCGGGCTACGGCGCAGGACGCGCAATTCCTGCCGGCATCCGTCGATGCCTTTCGGAAACTGCTCGCGATCTTTCTGCTGGACAAGGCCCTGTACGAGCTTGCCTACGAACTGAATAATCGACCCACGTGGTTGCGCGTCCCATTGATGGGGATCTTGTCGCTTCCCTTGGAAGCCGGAGGACGTGAGTGGAACTGGATACCATCTCGCAGCCGGAATTAGAACGGCTCGAACGAATCGCCGGCGCCGACCTCGCCATCGGCATTCTCGACGGAGTTTGTCAGGAGGAAGGTAACAGCGCCCTGGCGGTGACGCGCGAAGATCTGATGGAGTTGTCCCAGACACCCCTACGAGTTATGGTGGTCTGCAACAACGGAACCCATGATGCGGCGTCGTCCGAGTCCGAAGTCCCCGGGGAGAACCACGCTCCGGCCGTCTCCTTTTGCAGTCTGCCCCTCTCCGGACCGGGCGAGACATCGCAACAAACGATATCCAGGGCATATCGAAGGGTCTTCGCCGTTGGCGGCAAACTGGGAGTCCGCGCGTGCGCCGTCATCGCCTCCGGGCCTCAGACTGTCACTCGCCGATGGATTCACCGCTTAGTCCAGCCAGTCGTGGATCTGGGCTTCGATCTGGTTGCGCCTTGCTACACCCGCAACAAGATGGAAGGTCTCCTTAACCGGAGCATACTTTCTCCGCTGCACCGGGCTCTTTACGGTCAACGGGTTCAGAATCCGATGGGACCCGATTTCGGACTCTCGGGAAAGCTCTTGCAGCAGGTTCTTGGACAGGATCCCGTTCGTCGGCGAGCGGAACGCGATGCTCTGGCACTGCTTGCTTCCGCTGCTGCCTGTGGCGGCTTTGAGGTTTGCGAGTCGCATTTGGGCGCCCGCACCCAGCGGCCCACGGATTGGGGAACTCTAAGTTCCTTGCTGGCGGAAATCCTTGGATCTACATTCCTCGAAATGGAAGAGCGCGCGGTCCATTGGCAGAGCATTCGAGGCTCAAAGTCATTACCTGGATTTGGTCTGCCCGAAGCTCCTTCGCCAGACACGGGTACCGTGGACGTACACGGCATGATTGAATCCTTTCAATTGGGCACGCAAAACCTCCAGGATATTTGGGGCCTGGTTCTGCCTCCCACAACCTTGCTGGAACTGCGAAGGCTGGCTCGATTGCAGCAGGATCAGTTTCGGCTGCCCGACCCGCTGTGGGTCCGAATCGTTTACGACTTCGCCCTCGGGCACCGCCTCCGGACCATAAGCCGGGATCACCTGTTGCGATCAATGACCCCAATCTACCTGGGATGGATCGCTTCCTACTCGCTCGAAATGCAAACCGCGGGACTTGCAGAGGTTGAGTCGCGGATCGAACGACTATCGAAGGCGTATGAGGACAACAAATCCTATTTGGTTTCCCGTTGGCGGTGGCCCGACCGCTTTAACCCGTGACGATTTTAACCGGTGACGATGAGGAGGGATTATGTGGGACGAAGTTGAAAAGGCGCTCAATCAATCGATGACCAGAATGTTAAGCCAGATTGCCAGCCTGTTGCCCGGCATCCTGGCGCTGATGACCGCACTGCTGGTGTCTGCGGTTGTCGCGTGGGCTCTTTCTGCGATTCTCCGCCGGTCGCTCACCCGCTTCGAGTTTGATCGACGTGTTGCTCGAGGGGGCTTTCCAGCATTGGGGAAGTGGTCGCCCTCATCCAGCGCCACAATCCTGGTCACTCGCGCCATCGCAGGGATCGTCATGTTCATCGGGTTTCTCATCGGGATCTCGGCCTTTGACGGAACGCTGCCTTCACAATTTGTAATCCGCCTGTTCGCCTATCTGCCTAACGTAATGGCTGCGATTTTGGTCTTAGTCGTCGGCAGTATCGGCGCCCGATTCCTTGCGCGCAGTGTGCTGATCGGTGCCGTTAATATGAACCTGCAATATGCGCGGCTTCTAAGCGTTGGTGTGAAATGGCTGGTGACGGTTCTCGCGGTGACCATCGCCATCGAACAGCTTGGCATCGGCGGTGGCATCATTCGTCTGGCATTCGGCATCTTGTTTGGAGGAATCGTCCTGGCGCTGGCGCTTGCCGTCGGCCTCGGCTCCAAAGAACTCGTGAGCCGATCTCTCGAGCGTGAGACGAGCAAAGTATCCCCTTCGAACATGCACGAGCCAGTCGGCCATTTGTAGTCCGAAAAACCAAGAAACTCGGCACTACCGTGTAGAATGATACATGGCGCATGCAGACGCGACTTACCGCGACGCCATCGAGTCCTTGCGGCGCTGCTGTTGCCCATGGGGCCTGAAAGCCTCCGGCCGTGCCGTGGGACATCATCAGGTCTGGGCGCGCGATAGCATGATCGCTTCGTTGGGCGCCCGCTTCGTCCAAGACAACCAGATTCGGGACGCGTTACACGCGAGTCTTTTCCTGCTTAAGGATCGCCGGGGACCAGGCGGAGCTATTCCCAATAACGTCGATTGCGCGACGCTGCATCCCAATTTCCGGGCCTATGCCGACGGGGGACTGTGGTGGATCGTCGCCAGAACATTGGTGGCGCGCGACCTTTCTCCCGACTTGACTCCCGGCGTGGATTCGGACTTGGAGGTGGTGCGCGAGGTCCTTCGTTGGTATGAATACCAGGATGTGGATCAAAGCGGCTTGCTCAGCATGCAGGAAGGCTCGGACTGGCAGGATCTTTTCTGCACGCGAGGCAAGGGTTTGTATCTCAATTGCCTGTACGTGCTGGCACTGCGTCGAGCAGCGGAACTCTTTAAGGATGATGAAGGCGATCGTCTTCGTCGCCGGGCAGAGTTGGCCGCGGAACAGATCAATTCATATTTTTGGTATCGGGGAGACAACGATCTTAGGCGTCACCTTTCGCACACCTTCAGCACCGAAGGCTCGCCCCTTCGAGACTCGATGGGACGCTCGCGAGAGATACCCGCGAAGCGATACCTCGGTGATGAGCGCTATTATTTGCCGTACCTCGGATTTCGGAGCGTGGGGGAGTGGTTTGATTCTCTGGGTAACATTCTCGCCATTCTTGCGGGGGTTGCCGATGCGCAGCAGAGCGATATCATCCTGGATTTCATCGCGCGATACTCACTGGACATCTGGCCCCTCCGGAGCCTGACCCCGGTCGTGCGGCCTGGCGACCCTGACTGGCGTGATTACTACGGGTCGCTGAACGCTCCGCATCACTACCAAAATGGCGGTGTGTGGCCGTTTCTCGGCGGATTCTACGTTGCTGCATTGGTGAAAACGGGCCGCGGGGAGGCTGCTACTGCGGCATTGCGCAGCCTCGCTCATTTGAACCAATGCGGGCAGTTTAACGAGTGGCACCATGGTGAAACCGGCGCCCCGATGGGCGCACGGGATCAAGCCTGGTCCGCGGGGATGTACCTGTTCGCTTGGGAATGTGTCAGGCGCGGCCAGGTAGCCCTGCCGTGATCTACCCGGACGCTCGGCGCGGTCTGCATTAGTTCGTTTCCGCAGTCGCGATTAGTTCCCCTATCAAACGATCCACCGTCGTTCGATCTCCGCGATCGGCGATGCTCTCGGCGGCCAGGCGTGCGAACTCGAGTTCCTGTACATACTCGGGATGCAAACCGATAGCCCGGAACTGGTAAGCGGTACTTAAGTGTTCTTGAACCACCCGATCCGGTTCGTCCTCTGGGCATTGGGCGACAAATTCAAGAAGATCGCCCAGTTTTGTGGCTTCGGATTCCATCTGTTTGGGCACGGTTCTCACCTCCTTATGTGGTCGACGGAGAACAGATTGACCCGTCGTTAGGTTGAGAGGTGGCTCTCAGTGCGCACCATCGTATTATTAACAATCTGCGACCACAAGCCTACTGTTTTTTAACAACCAGACGCATAGAGCAATCACTACGACAACGTTGAGGATTCCATTAGTGCTCTTCGCCATCGGAATGTACGAATCGATGAGCCACAGAGCCAACCCTACGATGATGAGGGTCAATACTATGTAGACCAAAGGCATATTCGCTAACGCTCCCTTCACATCCAGCTGGTGCGCGGCTTGTGGGCGCTTCTCGCGCACCAGCTTACCAGGCCGGCCCGCGCGCAGCGCGCGTCACGAGGGCCGCGAGAAACAGGAGGCCGAATAAACTACATGCCCTCGCGCGGAAAGGGCCGCCGAGTCCGCCAACAATGGAGAGCAATCCGAGAGGGACCATGAGAATAAACAGAATCATTCAGCCGGTCGTTGGCGGTCTCCTTGTTGAATTTCTTGCGGCCAGAGTTAAGCAGCCGCGTTCAAAAGCCTCGCAACGTGAACCGTCTGCCCCCTTCCCGCGGCCTGTCTTTCCAATCGCATTCGCGCCGCGCGCCGCGCTCGGAGCAGCCGGATCCGGATCGCAGTCGTCGTGACACCCTGCATGATCGCCATCTCTTCATTGGTGACGCCGCGCATTTGCTGTTCCAGAAGGACTCGGTCGCGGGGCCGGCAAAGTCCTAAAATTCGGCTGACGTCGATGGCCGCCAAGTCTACTCCGGTCTTGGTCGAGAGCTCGGGTAGCGCCTCAAAATTGGACTCACGGCGGAGAATGCTGCGGTAAGCGTTGAGTGCGATCGTATTCACCCACGTCACCACCAGACTCTCTTCACGAAGCTGCGGCAATCGTTCCCATCCTCGTGCCCAGGCAGCTTGAGCTGCTTCAAATGCGCCGTCTCGCGGCGCTCCGCGGGACACCAGGAGTCGCACGGTCAGGTCGTAACCTCGTTGATATGCTACGCCGTATTCCTCTCTCGTCATAAGAGTCTCATTCTCAGGTGTGCAAGCGCACGGCCAGACTACCAGCGAACGCGGGGTTCGTGAGATAGGGCCCCGTAGCCCATGTAACGGAGCGGGATTTGATGTAACTTTTGCGTCCGCGTGCAATATGTGCACGGCGACACGAGGAGAGATTTTTGCAACCAGCCCTCTAGCGATCGGGGCAGCTGTTCCGGCCGAGCAGGTCTGAACGTCATCGAAACCAGAACTGTGGTGGGCAGTTGGAACGAACTCGTTTCCGGAGAGCGGTTTCACCGCCAGTTTTTGCCGCAAAAGGGAAGATTCGGTCAATTCCCCGGCAATTGGCTGTCTCCTAAAAAGTGCTTAATAATCAATGACTTATGGTCTTACCAACGCCGCCAATCTACGCCATTTCGGAGACGACAAAATGATAAAAACCTACGCCCTGATGTTCTAATCTGCCAGCCCAAAAGGGACTCAAGTAGCCGCAGGGGAGAGATACGCAACGGTCAATGACCGCAGCCTAAAAACCGACGCACACCGACGTCAAGACTGCGGCGTTGTGACGACCATTTGCGCGCCGGCGGGGTCCTCATCACAAGAAGCCAGGAATTCGCTGCACTAATGCAGAGCAGAATCGCCGAACTCAACATGCTGTGAACGGTTGGCCCCCTTTTATCGGACGGACTCACGGCGGCACTGCGATTGTGCCTCGGGGTAAATGGACAGTGAGATGTCAGCGTCAGAGCTTGACCCCACAATGCAGCCTATTGATCCGACTGGTCCCAAGCTGTCACCGCGGTGCAAGGCAAAATTGACCGCCTTGCTCAGGCTTGAAGGAGAGCTCAGGTCCGCCGGCGTTTCCACACCGTGACCCGCGCAAGGAGCACGCGGAGTAGTTCGCCGCGATCAACAAGATGAGATTTCCACTCTCCCGTCAATCTTCCGCACGGGCATCAAAACCCGGTCGCACTTCAGGCATCGCACTTTGCGGTCGGTGCTTCTTACCCATCGAGAGTTTTATACAGACGCAATCCCGCTACGAATGTGCGCGTCATCCCTGTAACTCCTTTTTGGCGAGGACGCGTAAGCAGTTTCGTTAGGCCATACAAGTTGGTCTCCTACGTGCGCACTAGGTTTTGGGCGGAGAGGTGAGCCGCCGAAGGCCTATCGGCTTATGAAAAGGATTCTCGGCAGCATATTTGGCTGGCATACCGACACCATCCTGATCGCCGAACCCGATCGTGTGCTTCGGCAGTTGGAAGGCCGCGCTCTGTCCCGCGAGTATCAGATCCTACCAACCAGCAGTGCCGAGGAAGCGGTCCGGACTGCCGCACGACACGAAACGGTAATAGATTTGTTGCTGACTGAAGTGCGACTCCCACGTGTAGAGGGGTGGGAACTCACGGAACTTATCAAACTAGATTATCCTGACCTCAAGGTGGTCTACATCTCGAGTTCCATCGACGCCGAAACCAGAGCGCACACTGGTGCGCCTATAGTGGTCGTCCTGGAGAATCCGTTCCGCCCTTATCGCCTGCAGTCGGCAGTCCGCCACGCGCTGGAAACCAGACAGAATGATCGAGCGCTCAAGCGCGGGGTTTATGCGCCTTCTGTCTCGCCGCTCCTCCGTTAGAGGATCTGATTTTTCATCATAGATAATTTCCATGGTTCACTCCGACGCGGCGCTTCTCTTTCCATGGATCAGTCTTGCAGGGCGATTGCCTTCAAAAGGGCAAACTCGGATTTTCCGCTTCTCTATATTTATTTATTTAATGCATGCCTTTTTGGATCTCGGCGTTGCCTTGGTTTCCTTTTTGTCCCTCAAAGGCAATCACTTAGCGATAATGCGCAACGCCCGCAGCAGTCCAGCCATCTCAAATGCAGGAGGTGAGCTTATGTTCAAGAAACTTGGATTGGCTACATTCCTTATCGCCGCAGGACTTGCCCTGGTAAGCCCAAATGCAGCCCAAGCCAGAGAACGCGAAAACGAGCATCACCGACACCGTTTCAGCGTAATCATTGGCATTGGTCCAAGGCATTACGCGGACGGCTACTATGATCGGTGGGGCTATTGGCATCCCTATACCCGCGGCTATTACGACCGTCGAGGTTATTGGCACAGCCAATGGTGACCTGGATTATTAGGGCAGTGGGTCAGCTTGGCCCACTGCCCTTTTTTGACAAACTTTCATTTCTAAGGATTCCCACAATAGACAGGCCATCGGCCGTCTGGCAAGGGATAGAGTGGGCAAGCTATTGGAACTCAACATGCAAACGATTGAACATGTACCGCACGCGTAGCGGCGACCAAGGTGCCCTCGGAGATAGGTCGAGCGTATGATCGGCGTGCTGGCGACCAGGAGGCTATTATGGAGTTGCTCTGGATGATGTTGGTAGGCCTGATTGCAGGCTGGGCGACGGGAAAAATCATGAAGGGATCAGGCTATGGGCTTCTGATGGATATTCTGATCGGAATCTCCGGAGGGGTTATCGGTGGATGGATTCTGCATCTGTTCGGTTTTTATGATAGCGGCGGGCTGATCCCGAGTATCTTGGTCGCTGTCCTAGGCGCGGTCGTTCTCGTGGCGTTTGTGAGAGTGCTGCGAAGGGTCTGAAAGTTTCAGTCGCCCTCAGCACTTGCCGCTCCAGTGGGGGCCAGCCCAGACTAATCGTCCGTCGGTGCCAAGTTCGCCAAACCCAGGCTACGGGTCGAGTCCAATGCCCGTGGGGAGTTCGGCACTCCCGTCGAACCTAAGACCGGTTTTGCGACCGACGTCGGCTCCAGAGCGGGATGATGGCTATGCGGGTATCGAATCTCCGGCCAAAACTTTCGAACCACATGCAATGCCTTGCCTCCAATCCCAGGCTGGTCCCGCCCTGAAAGGCATTCGCGAGCTGAAACGTTCCACTCGAATAGTCAATCGCTTTTCACGGTGCTCAAACTGGCGTGTCACGAATTGTACGGCGGCAGCATCTTCCTTAACGGAGGTGAAATTTATGAGCCGTATCTTAACCCTCGCTTTTATTGCCGGTGCGCTGCTTGTAAGCGGCCCCGTGGCGCTCGCGCAATTCGAAGGCGGCGCTCGCTATGACGCTCATTCAGTTTCCACTCTGGTGGATCGGGTTCACACAGATCTTGATCACGCATATGGCGTGTGGCACTTCTCGAATGATGATCGTGAGCGCTTAAATCGCGCTGAGAAAGAACTGCGTGAGTTTGCCCGGACTTGGGACAAAGGCAAGTTCGAGGTAGGACGGCTGGATAGTGCAATTAGTACCATCCAGCACGTTCTTGACAACAACAAACTGCCGGAAAGTGACCGCGCTGCACTCTCCGACGATGTAACCCAACTTCGCAGGATGCGGGAGGCTTACAAGAATCATGATATCGGGGCTTGATCCGCATCGCTGCTTCGTCTGAAGAAGGGGTAGTGGGTCCATTTCAAATAGACCCACTACCGAAGAAGGTCGCGCCGTCTGGTCTATTTCGCTGAGGCCACGCGTATGCAGCAATTGAGTTGATGGCAGCACACAATATCGGTCCTCGAGTGGTTCTTACTCCGGAAAAGGCTGGGCGGCGTCATCTCCGACAGACTGTGCTTCTGCCAAACAGCGATTGGGCGCGTTGATGGGTCTACCGGTGAAAAGCGCATAGATTGTGCCTTCTGTTACGGAGTGATGTTGGGAATCTTGCTCGGGGCTTCCAAAACGAACTGAGGGTTAATGCGGGCATTGTGCCACCTCACGCCAAAGAAAGGCAACAATATATTTGACAACTCATCATTTTTTGGGTAAGATCGAAGCATGGAAGCCGTCAAAGAACCCGCCACTCTTCAGGAAGCAGTTCTCTACTTCTCCGATCCTGCAAACTGTCGTGAATACTTGATGGCTCATCGTTGGCCGAATGGTGTCATCTGCCCGCGTTGCGGATCGGACAAGGTTCTGTTTCAACCGAAGTACAATCGCTGGCAGTGTGGCAGCAAACATCCGTTACGCCAGTTCACTTCCAAGACTGGTACGATCTTTGAAGATTCCCCGCTCGGCCTGGACAAGTGGTTACTCGCGATGTGGCAGGTCGTGAACTGCAAGAACGGCGTAAGCAGCTATGAAATCCATCGGGCAATCGGCGTGACACAAAAGACCGCATGGTTCATGGACCATCGCATCAGGCTCGCTCTCGGCATGGTCCACGCTGATAAACTGTCCGGCGAAGTGGAAGTCGATGAGACCTTCATCGGCGGAAAGGCTCGCAACATGCACGCTGGCAAACGCGCGGCGCGAATCACTGGAACGGGCGGAAAAGACAAGACGGCGGTAGTTGGGATTCTCGAACGCGGCGGCAAGGTGCGGACTAGCGTAATTCCGAACCGCAAGAAGAAAACGCTGCACGCTGAAGTCCGCGAGCACGTTGAAGCGGGATCGGCGCTGTACACGGATTTCCTTTTGTCATACGATGGCCTGGAATCGGAGTTTGCGCATCAAGTTGTGGATCACGCAGTCGAGTACGTTGACGGTCGCGTTCACACCAACGGTCTGGAGAATTTCTGGTCGCTCCTGAAAAGAGGAATTTCGGGCACCTATGTGAGCGTGGAGCCCTTTCACCTGTTCCGGTATTTGGATGAGCAATCCTTCCGCTTCAACAACAGGAAGATGACGGACAGCGAACGATTCAGCATGGCCGTTAGGGGCGTCGTTGGCAAGCGCCTGACATACGAGCAACTGACCGGTAAGACGGAAGAGGCCCAGGCGTGAAAGATGCCCTATCGCAAGCCCGCCAGAGGGAAGCGATCGATGAGCCAGGAGACCCAAAACATTGCATAGCGATTTTGTTGTATACTGAAATTGCAGATCAACCGGCTTTGGCCGCCGGTCGCTGTGGTTTGCTCCGAATTGCTCGGCTGTCGCCGGAGTAGCACATATGGCGCAGCTACATCATTCGCCCGCCTGGGACCCATCTAAACTTCATTTTGAGTTTCCGATCCCGAACAAGGAAACTCGGCTCAAGGCACTCGTGCTTTATATTTCGTTTGAGTGCCGTGCTGATCCCACCTTCTCGGAAACGAAACTGTATAAGATTCTATTCTATTCGGATTTTGAGGCTTACGGTCGTTATCGAGCGCCGATCACCGGAACGCGTTATAAGAAATTTCCATTCGGGCCAGCGCCAGCAAATTTCAAGAGATTGCAGGATGAAATGCTGAGCGACCGTCTCATTCGTGTCGTCAAGCGTCGGGTCCACAATCATACGCGGCAATGCGTGTTGCCGTTGCAAGATCCAAATCCATCGATGTTCAGCGAGCGCGACATGGCGCTCATCAATAAGTGGATTCGGTTTTTCTGGAATATGACTGCCAAGGAGGTCAGTAAGTTCTCTCACGGCATCGCCTGGAAGGTACCCAATCTTGGTGATCCGATCCCCTATGACGCTGTGTTCATTTCTAATGATCGGGTTACATACGACGAAGTAGAAAAGGTTAAGGAACTAGCAAAGCAGCATGGCTGGAAAACCTAGTAATCGCAGGCCATGGCTGACGGTGCGCGGCATCGAACATTCGTTGAGACGCCGGAGTATTCGGGTCAATTCGAATCCCTCGCCCAAACGTATTCAGATGAGGTGCTCGAAGATTTATTGCGCGGCGTCTTTTGGGGGCTTGCGACAAACGCAGAACAGTTTGAAAAAGTCACTTGGAACCTCCGGAGAGCCAGGACTACTTCATTCCACCCGGACGACCCGCGGTTCGACATATTCTTCGAAATCAGAGATGACGATACCCTTGGCTTGTTGTGGATTCAGGAAATCAGCGGAACGGATGACTTGGGAGACAGCGGATAACAAATAGATGAACAAATCGCTACCAGCACCGAACGTGCCGGGAAACACCGAAGCTGAACGCATGAGTAACGCGCTCCGCATGGTGCTCACGGTTTCTAAGAAAGACCTACTCAAGAAGGAAGCACGGCTGAAACGCGCGAGCGAAAAGAAGCGAGCGAGGAAAACCTCTTGATCAAATTGGTAGCATTGGTTCTATTGGCAATCGCGCTTGTGGCCTGCGGAAGCACTGCGACACAAAAACAACACATTATCGTGGATAAAAACACGCCCATTCTAAAAATTGCGGTATTCTCTGACGGTCGCCTAACGGTTGACGGAGCGCCGTCCTCAATTCAAGAACTGCGCGAATCACTCCACAAACTTAGCGAAGAGAAAGGTGCCGTGTGGTACTTCCGCGAAGCAGGCAAGCAAAATCCTCCGCCAATAGCAATGGAAGCCCTTAAAGAGGTAATTGCCGCACGCCTTCCTATCCGACTATCAAGCAAGCCGGATTATTCAGACAGCGTTACTCCGTAGCTCTCTTGCGTGTAAGCTTGTCGGCCCACCTAATGAGTTGTCAACTATATTGTTGCCCAAAGAAAAGGTGGGGGCCAGTGGCGCGGCCAGTGGACCCGACACGGCCAAGCGTATGACCCTTTTTAACATCGTCACCAGCCTGTACCTTAATTTCGGCGAGGTGAAAGTACATACTGATTAGTCCATCGCCGTGGTCGATGAACACGGCATTGCCCTCGAAGAATAGATCTTCGGCCACAACTACCGTCCCGTCAGCGACCGCTAAGATAGGACTGCCGACGGGCGTTGCGTAATCCGTGCCCGTATGCGGCTGCGAAGCTGGCTTGCCGTTGAACACACGCTTCACGCCAAAAGATTTTCCTTTAGGCAGCGGCTGAACCGGCAACGCCAGAGGGAGAGTGAATCTTGCTGGACCCTCTTTTCGATTCCACACCTTTCCTAGCAAAGCCCGATCGCGCGCGTCGCGTTTCAAATCGGCTGGAGAGGGGTTAGCCTGCGGAATGTCCGGAAGGGTGATCTCCTCTGTCCCGTAGTCGATGGCATCCACTGTTATGCGAGCAACAGCGCTATGGCCCGAGCCGGAGCGGGAAATCGAGATATGGGCGCCAGTCGGCTGTTCGAGGTCGACCGGGTAATAGCAAGTTCCCTGCAACGCCGCCCATGAGCGCCCTTTCATGGTGCAATGAGTAGTGCCGGGAGCGCTCCAACGGACCAGCGTGCCGGGCGCAGCAGAGATCGTAAGCAGATGAGCTTGCTGCGCCCACATTGGTACGCAAACGAGCACTATAGCGCCAAACCTTGCATGGCGGAGAAGATGAACCATTGTCAATAGTGCGAGCTGGTTAGAGTCTATTTCTATTGGCTGCGCCGTCATTACCGACGAAAACAGGCTGACCTTGCCTAACGTAGCCTTGGTTGATGGACGGGACAGCATGAAAAGCCGGGGTTTTAAGTTTCCCCTGGAAGGCATAAAATCGAGTCCGACAGCCGTTACAGCGAAACGGACGCAATGCCATCATTTTAAGTGTTTGATCAATGAAGGTCGTTGCCCGCGAACGACGCACTTTGCGTCGACCGCATCTCGGACAGAACGGAATACGCCTTCCCCGAATCGCCCCCGTGAGTACAATCCCCAGACAGCAAACTAGGGCAGGCGCGCCGACTACGAAAATAGCAAGCAAACGAAGCGGATGTTCCATCGGATAAGAGAGACTCCACGGTTCTATGATCATTTTCCAGTGCGAATCGTTTCGCCGACTCTCCCTCTATCACGTGCAAACAAACGATTACCTCGTTTCCAGCCGAAATCGGCCTGCCGTATTAAGAATACGGAGTTCGAACTAGCCATTCGTGCGGGCGAGTATCCTCGATGTATCTAGGACGCGAACTGAACAGAATTCCGCACTTGAAATGTTATGATCCGGTGGCAAAAACTTACTTGACACACCCACTATTTTCCTGCATACTTAATGCATGGAAACGCCCAAGACACTGACCGAAGCAATCAAGTTCTTCCAGGATGAGAACAACGCGATTCAGTACTTGGCGTCTCGGCGCTGGCCAGATGGCGTGAAGTGCATCCACTGCGGAACGGATCGCCCGATGTTCCTAGAGACTCGAAAAATCTGGAAATGCCGCGCGTGCCGCAAGCAGTTTTCCGTCAAGGTCGGCACAATCTTCGCAGAATCGCCGATCAGTCTAGGAAACTGGCTCACCGCAGTATGGATGGTGACGAACTGCAAGAACGGCGTGAGCAGCTATGAGATCGGGCGGGACCTAGGAATCACTCAGAAATCCGCGTGGCACATGCTCCATCGCGTTCGCAAGGCGATGCAGGATGAAGAGACGGGCGGGAAACTTTCCGGCGAAGTTGAGATCGATGAGACATTCATCGGCGGCAAAGCGCGGAACATGCACCACGAAAAGAAACTCGGCCTAGGAAAGAACTATGGCAAGAAGGGAACGGTGGGCAAGATTGCGGTACTCGGCATGTTGGAGCGCGATGGACGAGTTCGCACTAAGGTTGTTCGTAACACTCGTCGCCGCTTCTTGAAACCGAATGTTTTGGAGCACGTAGAGAAGGAATCGACCGTCTACACCGATGCATTGGCGTCATACAACGACCTTCACAACAACTACATCCACCACGTCATCGACCACGCGGAGAAATATGTAGACGGGCAGGTCCATACGAACGGCATGGAAAACTACTGGTCATTGTTGAAGCGCACGCTTCGCGGTACCTACGTTTCTGTCGAGCCGTTCCACCTGTTCCGCTACCTTGACGAACAGGCCCTCCGCTTCAATCTCCGCAAACTTGACGACGCGGAACGCTTCGCGCATGTGTGCTCGCATGTGGCTGGTCGCCGCGTCACCTGGGATGAATTGACCGGCAAGAGCGAACTGATCGCGAAGAATGCCACGGATGTAGCGAAGCTGAAGGAGGACGAAAGGCTTTAATCCGGATCGTCAGGGTCGCGGCAAGCGGCGCTTGCGCCCCTGAATCTTCTTCGCTGGCTTAGTTGCTGGCGCTTCTGTTTTTGGTCTGCTAAGCAGGATCTTCACCACGCGGTCGAAATTCTCAAACTCAGATGTGGATGGGTTCGGAAGTTCGATTCTGGTGCGGGGCCTCATGAAGAATTTAGGGGTCGACCGCCCAAGAGACGACCGACCCCAAACTTGCCTCCACTCCTTAGAGTTACGGGACTTAGCCCTTCGCCCAATGGAATCGAGTCAGGTGTTTCGCAAACTCAGTTTAACACAGACCCTACAAAGTTCGCCGGATCATGGGCCTCGGTAGTCGGATAAATGTTGGTTGATGTTGGTGGCGGTCTGGCGAGAATGGATACAATAGCCGTTTCATGCAAAAAGAGGAATGTGCCCGCAAGACCGCGCTGCTGGCGGAAGTTCGGGAAGCGATGGGCGCACTGATGGAGATCCATAGCGATGAAGTTGCCATGCTTCTTGCAGAAGACTTCGATAGGGTTGAGGAACTGAGGGCGAAGATCCAATCGGCACGCAGTCATAAGGAAAGCTTGATCGAGTTATACCGTGAACACGTAATCTCGCACGGCTGTTAAGCCGCCTCCAGCAGTTCGCGAACGCTCCAAACGTGATCCGCGATCCCCGCAGCCATGGCCGGAGTCACGCGCAGCGATTTGTGGACGCGGCAGAAGTTGTAGAACGCGAACCAGCACGCGACAGCGGCCCAATGGTTCTCCCATTTCTTGCTGAAGGCATTTGTTAGCCGTGTGAATCGGCGGATGCCCATACGCAGGCTGAGATTGGACCGCTCGACTATCGAAGTGCAAATGCGCTCCGGGTCGGGCTGGCCCATGACTGGGACCACTTCCACGGACGCGACTTCCGCAGGGCTGTAACGCTTCTCGCCGTCTTGCGGAGCGCGGTAGACCTTGATGAGTTGGGCGAAGTCGCAGCGGTCATGAAGCGTCGTGCTGATCGCGGAGCGGTACGGCGCGAATCCGTCCGTCGTCATCTGGAAGTGGCCGTGTGCTGTCGCGTGGCGAACGCCTTCAATGAAAACGTCCGTGGTCGCTTGATCGCGCTTACCCATGGCGATGTTGAGCACCAGCTTGGAATGCCGCTCAATCGCCACGAACGTGTAGCAGTCGCCAAGGTTCTGATCGTCGCCAGGGCGAACGCGCTTTTCTTTTTTGCCGATGAACGACCAAACTTCGTCGGCTTCCACGTCGCGCACTTCAACGTTGCGGATCTTTTCGGCCATGATGCGTTCGCACTTCTCACCGGCCAGCACCAGCAGCTTGAGAATCGTCGCGTGGTGGACTTCGGTGATCCGCTCGACGGTCGAAACGCTGTTGCCTTCGAGCAGGAGCTTGAGCACCAGCTCGGCCTTCTCGACGGGCAGGTACATGCCGTCCAGCGTGTTGTCACGGGCGTCCGTGAAAACCTTGCGGCATTGCTGGCACTGGTAGCGCTGGCGGTTTCCGCGTTTACCGAACTTGCGGCAGTCAATCCGGCAGTTGTGACACGTCATTTTGCCCATTGCTTTCTTCGAGCAACAGCGTCAAAATGACAGCGGGTACCAACCCTGCCTTTGGCGCAAGCCCGAGGTAGGCCCCACGCGCAGTTAGCGCTGCATGTGGGGCTGAAAAATTGGGGCGATGGGAGGGAATCGAACTCTCGACCAAGGGTTTACAAAACCCGCGCTCTACCGCTGAGCTACCATCGCCATAAGCGCAACAGGCCAACATTTCCGGTTTGGAGACTGGGGTATGTTGGTCTTTTGCTTTATTTGCAATCACGTAGATAGTATACGATGTTTCGTATAGAAGATCAAGAGTTTACCTTGAATCGATACGAAAAATATGATACCATCGGTCAGATGGAAACTTCTGCAATACGTGTCTCCGGCTCCGGCCAGGAGGCGCGCAATCGACGATTGGCGAAGCAATCTTCCCGTCGGGGACAGACGGGCCGACTGCGATGTTTTCCTTGGTCTGATGGAAAAGACGCCAAAATGGGAGTACCCGCTGACGAAGGCACTAAAAGGCAAGCGTTATTCGGGACTTATCGAATTGAGATGGCGCTCAGGCAAAGTGCCGCATCGAATAATCGGGTACGAGATCAGCGGGCGTCAGTTTGTGATGCTCGTTGGATGCACACACAACGGAAGAAAATATGACCCACCCGATTCCCTTGATACCGCAGTTCGACGAAGAACTGAGATCAACAATGGAACTGCCTCTCACGGTCAGTTCCAGCTACCTACTCTCAGAACTCAGCGACAAGACTTACCGTGATTCCTACGTCGCGGCCCAAATCCGAATTGGCCTACCTTTTCAAGTTAAGGCTTTGCGCACCGCTAGAAACTGGTCACAGGGTGAACTGGCCGAACGGGCACGTATGGCACAGCCGCGTATATCGGAAATCGAGAGGCCAGGTGAGCGTAATCTCAACATTGACACGCTCCTTCGACTCGCCTCTGCTTTTGACTGCGCGTTGTCAGTCAGTTTTGTTCCATTCAGCGAACTCGTGACGAGCGCCGAGTCTTTTGATCCCGGTACCTTCAATGTGCCTACATTCCAACAGGAATTGGATTTCGGCTCATTCTCCCAGACCGTGTTCCCGAGTGTGGTCTACTTTGGTAAAGCCCTTATCGCACACGACGTCATTGTGCGGCCGAACGAAATAGTCGAGGCGCACACCAGCCTCAGTTTCAATATCTGGGCGTTCCCTGTACCAGTTTCTAACACGATAAGAGCCGTAGGAATCCAGGAATAATCAGATGCCTGACGAAAGCCAAGTGATCGGTCAGCAAGTTACGGTAAAATCCATTACCGTCGTCGAACCACCTCCTGTTCCAGAAGTCTACGCGAACAACGTTACTCCGGCAATCACCACGTTTGATGTGACACTGCACTTCGGAACAATTGTGGAGGTCACGAACAACGAAGCTAAGGTTGCTCGGCGGGTCAGCGTTGTCCTTACCCCTGAAGTGGCGAAGTTGCTGCTGGTCCACTTGTCAATGGGGCTTACACACTACGAAAAGAATGTGCGCCCGATTTCACTCCAACAGTTGCTTTCACAGCAACCGGAGCAGTCATCTCCTCCGCAAACCACTGGGTAGGGTAACAAAACGCGATCAACCAACTTTTAGCGCACTACCTGGGCCTCAATGACAAAACGAAAGTAGCCAGTTCGCCGACTTTCCACGGCTGACGAACTGGCTACATGGTGAACGCAGTAGCTTCACGCGCACGGGGCTTGCGACCCGAGGCGCACCCAAGCGGTACCACTCCGGAGGGCTAACGGGCTAAACCCGCGCGCCCTCCGTCCACCTATAATTATCGCCTTTCTCCAGGAGAAATTCCACAGCTTTTAAATACGGTTTCGCTGCGAAACCGTATTTTCTTCAACCGGCCTGTCGATCCAGCCTACCCCGTAAGATTGGGTGTGTCAACGTAGTTATTGCCGATCCGGTGCAAACCGAACAGATAGTTGCTTTACTGGTCGCAGAGCGGCATCGTCTGGAGTACCGAACACAGCTGCACATCTATACCGGCAGTATCGTCGCTCACGGATGCGAGTGACGCGCCATGATACTCTATGGCCGATGGAACATTGCGCCGAGAGAGACAAGCTTAAGAGTGCTGCCGCTGAAGCTCTGACGGACATTATCAATTTCACCGACCGACTCCTCAAGGCGGTTAGGAGCGAAGGTCCTTGTGGGTCGCTCACGCCGTTGGACAAGGATCTAGAAAACGCGGTTGGAAGCAAGGAAAGGGCCTTCGGAGCACTGGCACAGCATTGCAAGGAACACGGCTGTGACCAGATCACAGAGCGGAAAATGGAAGACGCAATCGCGAAGTAGTCCGAAAGCTTTCACCTTAACCGGTGGCTAAACCCCAGCTAAAACATGCCGTCGGGATGAACACGTCCGTGGATTGAGCCCTCGCCATTGGTGGGCATAGCGGCTTTCAAACCGATGGACAAAGTTCAATCCTGGTGGCTGAACTCCCGTACTGTGACCGACCAGGATAACCTATTGCCGCTCAGATACCGACAAATGAGCCAGCATGTCTGGCATTCGGAAGGTAAGGGAGCGCGTCTGCGTACGGTAGGCCGCGTCATGGAAACACCCGTGAGATTGTTCAGCACATCGCAGGTGTAGCTCGTGGTGTACTGGGCGCTCACCAGTGTGCCACCGGATTGAATGTCGTACACTCCGGTCGTTACCGGGCTGTCGGCGAGGCCGGTCTTATAGGCGATTGCATTGATCGTCATTGATCCGCTCACCGTGACAGTAGTGCCGACGTTTCCCCACGTCTCAGTGGGCATGCCTCCGTCAGTCGTGTACCGGATGGTCGCTCTGGGCCGTGGTGCTGCTGAGAGTGACGGTCTGCGTCGAGATCCTCAATTTTGACTGGTAGAGATTATCGAAGGCAGGTCATTCGCGCCCGCGTCAATGTTGGTCGGCGAATTTGAGGAGTTCGCCTGCTGTTTGGACAGGTGGTCTATTTGGACATCTTGCATCTGTTTGATTGTGTTGGTCGGGGCGGGGCGATTTGAACGCCCGACCCCCTGCGCCCAAGACGGATTCCGGCTCGAAGCCGCGAACGCCCATTTTCAATGCTTTGTACTTTAATGACTTACGGCGAGCTTATTGAAATTTATGGATTCAATTTGAAATCCGAGGCTGCGGCATCCTCAAAATCACTACATCCCGAGTCGATCTACTCCGACGCCCTCAGTTCCCAACCGTCCCACTGACGTAACCCCGCGTTAGGGGGAATCGAGTTTTTGGACACTACGCCGTCAAGTTCCTGTGGTCCGGGCGTCCACAGGGCACGCGTGGTGGGCGTTCCCGGAAGCACGTGTCTGGACCGAGTCAAGCGCGGGTTACCGCGGCGTGCTGCTCCTCGGACGCGGCACGACAAACTTGTCCAGGTACTCTTTCAGTGCTTCGCGGTTTTTCGCCCGGAAGCTGTCGTAGTCGCGAGCAATGCCGGAGTCGCCCAGGCTAAAGAGCACGTATGCGGGAACCATTCCAGCCCGGCGTAACTTAAGCAAAAGGTCGAAGGAAGGGTTGGGCTGAACCGCGCCTTCACGGTCGCTGCTCAGAAACCGGTCGGCGGTTGCCGCGAGCGCCTCAACTTCCTCTGGCAAGCTGTGCCGGTATTGGTTCTCTTCCGGGAAATGCTTGTGAAATTCGCCACCCCTTTGCCAGCGGGCTTTCACTTCCCAGTAAGGCCGCCAGATTGCGGAAATCTCGCCTGCTTGCTCCGCGGGCACCCCAATGAGGACCTGTGTGATTCGCGTCTTGTTGAGGGCCGCCCAGGCGTTCAGCTCGCGCCACACGATGCGGTTGTAAGGTTCGGCTACCGCCGCATGAATCAGCATCGTGCGCGCCTTGGCCATGTCTCCCTGTTTGGCGAGCATATCGGCGTAGTAGCGATACGCGGTCTCGACGTTAGGGGCAAGCTGAATCGCGCGCTCGTACCACTCGGCGCTCTTAGCGAACTCCTGCTGGCGGTCGTAGGTGTTCCCGATGAACAGTGCGGCTGAATAGTTCGACGGCTCGAGTTCCAGCGCCCGCGCATAGTTCCGCCGGGCTTCCTCGTACTGGCGCCGCGAGAAGGCTGCTTCTCCTTCGCGCATCACCCGGTCTACCTGAGCATCGTCGGAGAACTTGATGGCGCCGGTCGCAGGCAATTGCTTTAAGAGTTGCGAGAGGTTCATAGCCAGGGCACTGGTATCGCCCAGCTCCCAGGCTCGATCCAGAAGATCGCGAGCACGGAGGCGCTCCTGGCCTGCCTCTTCCTGGCCGGGCAGCGTCGCGGCATGTTCCACCAGGCTCGCCGCGAACGCGACCAGCATCGCGGCGTCCTTGGGGTTGGCTCGGACGAGCTCCTCCAATAGCGGCAGAGCTTCGAGGCGCCTACCTTGCTCGAAGAGCTCCGAAGCTTTTTGGCGCTGAGCCCTGTAGTCTAGGGGCTGTGCAGTCAGACACAGCGCCCCGCAGAGAAAAAAAAGAGGTCCTCTCACGGACCGAGTCATTGACTCTCTACGACCGGCCTGCCGTTTAACGGCTGAAGCGGCCGGGCTGCATTGTGGTAACGGCGCGCGTACTCCTGGATCTGGGATTCGGACAACTCGACCGGCTTCTTCATCACGTACCAAATCACAACCTCGTTGCAATCGGGGGTAGTGAGCGAGCCGGGGAAGCGGTAGAAGCTGCGGTCGGAGGGAAGCAGATCTGCAGGGTTGATCTTGATCCCCTCGACGCGGCTCTCTTTACCCGGCGGAGGAACGTGCTGCCACAGCGTCTTAATCACCGGATTCTCGCTACCCGCCACGATCGGGACTTCGATGACGAGAAACACTCCTTCCGGCGAGAAGTGTACAAACTGGATTGACATCCTTGGCCGTTTCCCACCGACGGCGTTCTCTCCGGGTTCGCGAAAATGGAGCTCGGCGAGGTTGTAGGGTTTCTTGCCCACGGTAAGCCAATAGTTGTCGGGAAATTTGATCAGAACGCGGTACTGGTTGCAATCGTTGATGATGTCGAGGACCGACGGCTGGTAGCCGATTTTGAGGCTGTCCACCGGGAGTTTTTCGGTGGCGGAAATGTCAATCGGCGCCTGCATTTTGCCGGCCTTGCACAACGCCCCCCAACTGGCGGGACCTAACGGCCCTGGGGTGAAGGTGAACGCCGGCGCGCATTTTGCCTCTCCCATGGGCAGGTGCAAGTGGTGGTGCTCTCCGTGAGCAGCGTGCTGACCCGGATCGACTTTCTCAAGGTTTTCCAAAACCTGGGTCAATGCGGGAGCCGCGAAAATCACGGTGAACACGCACAAGACCGCCAGTCCACCCAAGCGCCAGCAGATCATCTCGGGTTCACCTGGATGATGGCCATCATGCCGAGGTCCTCATGGGACAGAATGTGGCAGTGATAGACGAATGTCCCGATATCCATTCCGCGGAAGTCCATGAGAAGCTGCACCTGGGGGATGGGATCGTTCCTCACTCCAGTCCAGAAGGGCACCTCTATCATGTCCAAATACTGGCCATCTATGGCCGGAGCCTGCGGTGTGCCGTTGGCCTCGAAGTTGTCTTGAGAGAGAACCAGAAAGTGGATCTGGTGCATATGGAATTCGTGGTTCTCCTGGGCGATGTTCTGAACAATCCACTTTTCCACGGATCCCTGCGTGGTGACCACGGCAGGAGGGTTGTTGTTGTCGAAGACGACTGGCGTTTGCCCCATCTCGGTGATGAAGAATTGCGTGGGCTGAATTTCGCTGAACTGGAACACACGCGTTGTGGATATCGGCGTATCGCTGAGGCCGCCAAATCTTCGTTGCGTGTTCTCGCCCGTGACTGGACCTACTCTGTCGTCGACGGCCTCCGCCGAATTACCGAGTTGAATATTGAAGATCGCCCGGCTAGGATCACAGTCACCCTGGGGACCGGTGTTGATGTTGTTGGTCACCAACTGCGCCACCTTGACATCGGGTCCCGGCGCGGCCACCAGGAATTCTACGCGCGAGGCCACCGGCAGACGAAAACGTGTCACGGGAATAAGCTGCCCCGGTTGCGTGCCGTCTTGCGAGTTCACCGGCACAGCATCAATCGCCACAACCTGCAGCGTCTGTGGCTTTCCATCGTAGAGCACTTGCAGATCGATTATGGTATCGGCTGAACTGTTGACGACTCGCCAGAATTGCGTTTCCTCCGGTTGCATGAAAAGCACGGCGGGAGTAAATGTGATTCCGGTCAGCTTGCCCCGGGAATTGAATTTGGCGTTTGAGTCGATAGGAACATAGTTGACGCTGATGTCCTGGAAGGGAACATTGACACCGCAGTTGCCCGGGCCCTCCGGTAATCCCTGCACCTGAGGTTGATCCCGGATCACGATCAGCTTTTCGCGGACGCCGGCGACGGCCGGCTGGGAATTCTGTATTCCGTCAACCACGATCGCTCCCGTGGCTCCGCCCAAGAGATCGCGCTCGGCCAATCCGTGGACGTGGGGGTGGTACCAATACAGACCGGGCGGCTCGTCGCGAGGGAAAGTAAAGCTGTACTCGAAGGTTGTACCGGAATTTATGAGCGTCTTGGTGACGTTGTCGCCGCCGCACTGGGGAGTTACATTGGTGCCGTGATAGTGAATGTTCACGGAAGATCCCGTTGAAGTGATCCCCGATGGCGGGGGAGTGTATTGGATCGTCGCGTCGCCGCAATTCGGCGCGAGGAATGTCTCCGAGTAGGGTTGTGGAGGCGTGTTGTTGGTCACCGTAATGGTCAGGGTGTCGCCGGCATTTACGTGCAGGGTTGGCTCCTGCAAGCCGCCGTCGGTCATAAAGCAATGCAGCAACCTACCCACCGGATCGGTGGTCTGCTGGTAGGAAAATCTTACGTTTAAAACCCCCTGCGAGCTATGCAGTGCAGGCGGGTTGTGGACCACGCTGCCTGCGGCGAAGCGTGGAGTGCAGGGGCTGGCAACCGGCGCGACGGGCCTCGGACCGGCCCACGCACACACCGAGAAAGCCAACCAGCCAATGTGCCTGACAGAGAAGTTCATGTGATTCCTCCGGTTCCGATTTCAAGTGCGATCAGTATACACTGGGCCACCCGAATTTCATCCCCGAGAACAACATTTTTTTTGGAATCTTAACTTTTTCGTGAAACGCTGAACTCGGTGATCGGATCTCTGTCAATGGGTTACTGTACCCACTCTAATACCGCGCTTGGTTTTCGTATGACCGGGCGATATTTACGCTGGGGCTAAGGTCGCTTTTGGCAGCTCCGGGAGGTTCTTGCGGACGCGCATCCATACCGATTCGGCATCCACGACCTCGACTTCATCTTTTCTTCCATAGACGGACTTTTTGCGGAGCACGACCGCTGCGAGGAAGAAAAACGGATCTGTCCGGCGCATTTCCGGCTATGTTACGACCAGCTCCCTGCTCAGGTGAATCGAATCTTTGGACACTACGCGGTATGCATTTAGAGCTCGCTCAGGAAATTCGGGTCATATGACCTGGGATGACTTCCGCACAGCAGATAGGTTATCGTTGCGCGGCCGACTTGTTGTCGCCCAGCAATCGATGGATTTGGTTGACGGCGTATTCGACTTTCATATCGAAATATCGCTTACCGAGCTCCGCCGAAGAGCGCCGTGCGTCGCCGGTGATCCCATTGTTGATTTTGTGCTCAGCGCGTTGACCGGGCGGGGGCACCGGATCTCCGACGGCTTTCGAAAGCAAATCCATACGCACCCAGCCTTTATCACCTCCCAGATAGATCATCTCTGACGTATCCGAAATATTCGCATGTCCGCCGTAGCCATAACTGTGATCGGCGCACCACTTGTCGAAATCGTCCTGGGCTTTCTGATAGACTTCATCGCAGAATACGACTCGGATACCTTGCCCGGAATACTTGTGGTCGAGTTTTTCGGCGACTTCCTTCAATTCCTTTTGGCCGCCGCCATGGTCGCCCATGAGCACCACGTTCTTAAAGCCAGTTTTAATCAACTGCTCGGCAATTTGCTCGTTCATCTCGGCGAACAATGCGGGGGTGATTCCGATGGTGCCCGGAAGATCCGCACTCGCGTTGTTCGGCGAGAAGGGAAGAACCGGAGCCGCGATGGCGTTCCCCAGCTTGAGCGCGATCGCGCGTGCTGTGGCTCGTCCCATGAGATTGTGCCCGCCGTTTACGTTGTGTGGCCCGCGCTGTTCCGTGCCTCCGTTATAGACCAGAGCGGTGGTCTTACCGTGCTCGTGAATCGCTGACTTGACCTCGGGCCACGTCATCATCTCGAATTCGACCAGGTCCTTCGGCTCTTTCGGGGATACCTGCCCGCGACCCGTTGGACCCAGGAGCGCTGCCAAAGAGATTAAAGACAAAACTCGGTGCATTGACCGACTCCTTTCTGTCAACAGCTTTTACCGATCACGATTGAAACGATCGCCAACCGCTGCCAGTTCGCGCGTGGCATCCCCGTTTCGGACGGAAGGACTTCCGAGCGTGAAATCCCGCATGATCCGGATCATTTCCCGGGCGGAATCCGCCAGATGTCCCTGCGAGCAATAGATCATCACGGTGCGGCGCGGAATACGCAGCTCCTTCACCGGGATCTCGACCAGCAAGCCGTCGCGTAGTTCCTGCTCGACAGTGATGCGGGGAACGATGGCCAAGCCGACGTTTTCTCGCACGAACCCTTTCACATTTTCAAAGCTCCAGACTTCGGCCACGATGCGGCATCGGATCGAGTAATCGTCGAAAAGCCGGAGAATCTTCTGCTCGGTGCTGCTGCAAAGGTGATGCAGGACGAAACCCTCTTCGCTGAGATCATGAATCCGGACCTCACCGCGTTTGGCGAGCGGATGCTGGGGCGACGCGATCAGCACCATCTCATCCGAATGTACGTCCACCACCTCGAGTCCGCGAAAGTTGGGCTCCTCCTTAACGAAACCCACGTCAACTTCGCGATCGAGAACCTGCCGGGGTATATCATCAAGCCGGCTCCGATAGATGCCTACCTTAATATGAGGATAGTTCCGCAAGTAGGATCGCAGCGGTGCCGGGAGGAGATATACCGCGGCGGACTCGTGCGCGGCGATCGTAAGCGTGCCTGCGTTCAGGTTCTTTAGCGCTCCGAGCTGCCGGTTCGCTTCATCCCGAAGGCGCACCATGCGGCCCGCGTAATCGAGCACGAGCTTTCCCGCTTCTGTAAGCGTGACGTCATGCAGTCCACGCGCAAAGAGGGGCGTGCCGATTTCGTCCTCGATCTTCTTGATGCTCTGGCTGACGGCCGATTGAGTTCGGCACACGCGCTCCGCGGCGCGAGTAAAACTGCCCTCTTCGCACACGGCCAAGAAGTGCTCCAGCTGCAACAGATCCATACACCCTGCCTCCCTGCGCTCCCAGATTCTATCACCAACTTCTTCCGGGATCGAGCGGAAAAAACTTATGAGCCGATTAGCCCCCCGACGCTCCGGTGCCCGATGATTGGGCGATTAGAAAAATGAATTTGACACTGGGCGGCTACGCTCGTATCATCGCCGTGCATACGTAGCGAGGGGGCAAAATGTTTCATCGCATCGGTCTGTTCACTGTTCTGGCCGGGGGCCTGTTTCTAATGGCGTGGCCATCTGCCGCGCAAACGATCGTTTCGACGGTTCGCGGGAGGGTCACTGATCCCCAGGGCGCCCTCATCTCGGACGCGACAGTAACCGCCCGGCAAAACGGGACCAACCTGACCCGAAGCACTCACACGGACTCGCTTGGCCAGTATCTGATCGCCAATCTGCCGGCCGGTTCTTACGAACTCACGGTGGCACAGAGCGGGTTCGCGGAGGCCAAGCAGACCGATCTCGTGCTCCACATCGGTGAGGAATCGACCGTGGATTTTTCGCTGAAAGTCGCGGGCGTCCAGCAGAGTGTGACGGTGTTGGAAGAAGCAGGCGTCGTCGAGACTCAGCACTCAGTCGGGATGAATATCAGCCCCAAGCAGGTGGACGAACTGCCAACGTTTAACCGCAGCTTCAGTGACCTCGCGCAGCTCACTCCCGGCATCAGCGTCAACCCGGCTGCGGGCTCTATGGGATTCGCGGCATCCGGGCAAAATCAATATCAGAACAATGTCTTCGTCGATGGCGGCTCGAATGCCATGCAATTTTACGGGACCATGTCTGACACATTTCCTCAGGACTGGATCCAGGAATTTCAGGTGCTGACCAATAACTTCTCCGCCGAATTCGGGCATGCCTCGGGAGCTATTTTGAATGTCATCACCCGGAGCGGAAGCAATGATCTGCATGGGCGTGTGTACGGGTTTTTCCAGAATGCCGTGTTGAACAGCCCGCCATATGCCGGCCATTTCACAAATGGAGGGCCGGCTTTCCTGCCCAGCACGCCTCCGTATAATCAGTTTCGCGTCGGTGGATACCTGGGCGGGGCGCTCATCAAGAACAAACTGTTCTTCTTTGGCGGTTTTGAGGACTTGGACAACTCGGCAACCCAGACCCTCGGCATTTCGCAGTACTGGATTAATCAGGGCGTAGCATATATCGTGCCGGAGAGCTACACGTTGCGGCCATTTATTATTAAGCCCGATTGGAATGTCAACAGCAGCAACCGGTTGTCTTTCCGCTACGATTCGACTAATCAGACGTTGCACAGCTGCGCCGGCCAGATTGGAGTTGGCTGCAACAATCAACCTCTCTGGACATTGGAGAGTCGCGGACTCTACACGGGACCAATTTGGAGCGCGATCGGAAGTTTCACGAGTACGTTCAGCAGCCGCGCATTCAATGAAGTGCGCGTGTTTTACGGCGTGAACAAGGTTAGTATTTTTTCGAATCTCACGGGAGACAAGTTGGGCGGCACCACTCTGCTGGCAGATACTGCAAATCTCGGTTTATATTCTGAGAAGACATATCCAGGTGCGCATTTCGGCAGTGGCAGTCTCGGCGGACTGGAGGGCGAGACCAACCTGTATTTCGACGACAATTTTTCGTATATTCTAGGCCGTCACCAGCTCAAGATCGGTGGAGAGATCTCGCGCCCGCAGATGGAGATGAACATCGACGCGTCCCAACACGGCAGGTGGAACTTTGCCCAAGACCTCGCGTTCAACGCGACTAATCCTGCGACCTATCCGTTTCAATACCTCATCACGCGTGCAGTACCCGTGGATACTGAAGCCCACTGGAATGGAGCTGTGTATGTCCAAGACACGTGGAAGGCGCGGAACAATCTAACTCTCAACCTTGGCCTTCGGTGGGAGATCGATAACGCAATCACCGCTGGAAACCAGTATGTGGACGGCTACAATCAGTTCATTCAAACAGCAGACGGTGGCAAACCGGTGGCGACGAAGGTGAATCCGGACCGGAAAGACTTTTCCCCTCGTCTGGGAATCGTGTGGGCCCCCGGGATGGATCACCGCACTACGATTCGGGCGGGCGTGGGAATATTCTACGACCAAATGCACTATAATTTCACGGACATCGTGACGAATCAGACATTGCTTGCGAGAGGTCGCTACCTTTTAAACTCCAAGGTCTCGAGCCAGAATCCTTTTTATAATTCAGCCAACCCGGCGGGAAGCGCCGCCCAGTTACAGGCCTTCCTGGCCTCGAACTTCCCGAATACTCCCAACCTGGCTTCGATAGGCCTCAATGTGGTCCCGCAGAGCGCGAATTTATTTGATCCACATTTTCGGAATCCCTACAATGGACAACTTTCGGCCGGCGTTACTCATCAGTTCGGTTCCGGTATTTATGTCCAGGCTGATTATGTAAACGCGCACGGTCGAAACCTGATCGTGAACCGGCAGGTTAATCTGGCCCCGCCTCCAGGCGAGTCCATAGCTCAGGCTACTCAAAACCAAGACTTCATCAGCAACGACCCGCGTTACAGCTCGGTCACTAACTACTGGAATAGAGGGTACAGCCAGTACACAGCGCTGCAGACACGACTCACATACAACCGCGGAGCGAGGCTGCACGCAGGAGTGTCCTATACGCTTGCACGTTCGACCTCGGATGCGACATCAACGTCGGTTGGCGGCGGGACGATGACGAATCCATTCAATATATCGGTGGACGACGGGCCGGAGGCTTCAGATCGACGGCATACTCTCAATTTCGACGGAATCTACACTTTTCCGTACGGAATCGTTGTCGCTGGCCTCTACAGTTATGGAAGCGCGTTACCGTGGACGGTCACCAGCGTGAATGACACCTTTTTCCGTCCCGAGCCCAAATCCAGTCGCCGCGGAGTGAACCTCAACACTACCAGTATCCGGGCCAGCAAGGTTTTCAGAATTCGCGAGCGCATCTCGGCGACGCTGATGTGGGAAGTCTTCAACCTATTTAACACAAATTATTTCTACAGCTACGCGGGGTCTTTACAGTCGTCGTCTTTCGGGACCCCTGGGAACGATCTGCCCGCGCGCGCCCAGCAGGGTGGATTCCGTCTGGATTTCTGACGTCATTCCGCGCTTAGGGAAGCAAAGCCATGGTTCGGGTCCTGTCGGAAGCCGATGTCGCGCGAGCAATTTCGATGGCGGACGGCGTCCGCCTTGTGGAAGAAGCTGTCCGGCAATACGCGGAAGGTCAGGCCACTCTTTTGCCTCGTGTCAGTCTTGACCTTCCCGGAAACGGAGGAGCATTTCGCGTGATGTCGGCGGCGATGCCCGGCATCGGCGCCTTCGGACTGAAGACCTTGACGGGGTATCCCGGTAAGCGTGTTTCCGGCGAGACTTATTTCGTGATTCTGCTGTTCAGCGCCGAAAATGGCGCCCTCCGTGCTGTGATGGCTGCCGGACACCTCACTGGTATCCGGACTGGCGCAGCAACTGGCGTAGCGGCGAAATACCTGGCGCGCGAAAACGCCAAGGTTCTGGGAGTCTTCGGAGCTGGTGTACAGGCCAAACAGCAGGTGGCTGCACTGATGGCCGTGAGACCCCTCACGCAAATCAAGATCTTCGACCTGGATCGCACCAAGGCCGAGGCTCTAGCAAGATACGCTACAGAACAATTCGGAGTTTCGGCATGTGTGGCCACCAGCGCCCAGGAAGCTGTCGCGGGAAGCGATCTGGTGGTGACGGCCACTACGGCTCGCGAAGCGGTCTTTCGCGGAGAGTGGCTCGAGGAGGGCACACACGTCAGCGGAGTCGGCGCAAACACACCTGCCAAGCGCGAGTTGGATGCATCCACCTTTCAAAGATGTAAGATTGTCGTGGATTTCAAGGATCAGGCCCTTGAAGAGGGGGGAGATTTGCGGGAAGCTCTGAAGAACGGCTCGATTGGACTCAACGATGTTTATGCGGAGCTCGGAGAGATCGTGACGGGAAGGAAAGCCGGCCGAGCCAGCGATCGTGAAATTACCCTGTTCAAGTCAGTCGGCATCGCCGTGGAGGACATCGCTGCCGCGGCCTACGTTTTCGAACAGGCCGAGTCGAATGGACTCGGAACCCCCATGGCGTTCGATGGAGAAATGACAAGTTCGCAGATTAGGAGAGGCGCGTGAAGGTACTGACATCGGCAGTCGTGATAGTAGTCGGAATGGCTTGGTGGGCGAGTTCCGCCAGATCGCAGGAGCGTGTACAGGAAACCGTCGATGCGGCGACGATTTCCGCAATCCGCGAAGAGGGATTGTCCCATCCGGACGTGATGAACACGGTGAGCTGGCTCGCGGATGTATACGGACCGCGCCTCACTGGAACTCCCGCTTTGAAGCAGGCAGCCGATTGGGCGCAAAAGAGAATGGGCGAATGGGGCCTGGCCAATATCCATAAAGAAAGCTGGAAATTCGGGAAGGGATGGTCGCTGGTGCGATTCAGCGCGCACATGATTGAGCCGCAGATCTCGCCTTTGATCGGGTATCCGAAATCGTGGACGCCCGGAACCAAGGGCACCGTCACAGGCGAGGTCGTGCGTGTCGAGATCAGCTCGGATGCGGATTTTGAGAAATACCGCGGCAAGCTCGCCGGCAAAATCGTGCTGACCCAGCCCACTCGCGAAGTGAAAATGCTAGAGGGAATTGTTGTCCAGCGCTGGACCGATCCACTGTTGAAAGAAGCCGAGACGAGTCCGCTTGCGCCGCTCGCAGGGGAGCCGGTTCGCGATCCGTCGAAACCCACGCTGGCTGAACGCACTCAGCAGTTTTTCGCGAAAGAAGGAGTGGTCGCCGCGCTCGATCGGGGCGCGGACGCCTACATGGTAGCGGGCGACAACCAGATGTCGTGGCGAACGCAGCATGTCGATGGTGGCACGATCTTCGTCACCTCCGGTGGCCCTCACGATAACGAGCATGCCGGCAAAGATCTGGTGCCCTCGATCACGCTCGCGGTGGAGCAGTACAATCGCATGCTTCGCATCCTCGATAAGAAGGTTCCGGTGAAGGTCGAGCTGAACGTTCAAGCGCAATTTCACGACGAAACGGAGCCGAACGGATTCAACGTGATCGCCGATCTTCCGGGCGGAGAGTTATCGAACGAAATGGTAATTCTGGGCGCGCACCTGGACAGCCATCAGAGCGCGACCGGCGCCACCGATAACGCGGCCGGCGTCGCCGTCATGATGGACGCGTTGCGAATCCTGAAGGCGATGGGCGTAAAACCTCGCCGGACCATTCGAATCGCGCTGTGGGGCGGCGAAGAGGAAGGGCTGCTGGGCTCCAAGGCCTATGTCCGCGATCATTTGTTCGACGAAGCGACCAAAACTCCGAAGCCGGAATACCAGAATGTCGCGGCTTATTACAACATGGACAACGGCACGGGCCGGGTCCGCGGCATCTGGCTTCAGGAAAACCTTGCGATCGCGCCGATTTTCAGGACATGGTTCCAACCGCTGCGCGATCTGGATGTGCCCGGCACGATCGCGCCGCGATCGGTAAGCGGAAGCGATTACACCTCGTTCGATGCGGTCGGGATTCCCGCGTTCCAGTTCATGCAGGACCGGCTGGAGTACAACTCGCGCACGCATCACTCGAACATGGACACTGTCGATCGCATCCAGCGCGACGATCTGGTCCAGGCGGCCGTCGTGGTGGCGACCTTCGCCTATGAAACCGCCATGCGACCGGAGAAGCTACCGCGCAAAGCTGGTCCATACAATCGCGGCCGCGGTGGCGAGAGCGCTAAATGAGGTCCCATCGGCGTGATTTTCTGCGAGCCGGGATGCTCGCGGCCTTGGCTCGAACAGGGTCATGGGCGGATCCGGCGGACGGATTCGCAGCGCCGCATTTTGAGCCGGTTCAGCCCGAGCTTTTCGCCGCAGCGGGTGGCCAGCCGAATTGCTGGGCGGATTTCGACAACGACGGCGATTTGGATTTGTTCGTCGGCTTCAAAGCGGATCTCCCGAATCGTTTGTATAGAAATGACCATGGCAAGTTCGTCGAGGTCGGCGCGGAACTGAAGATGAACGACCTCACCGACACGCGCGCGGCCGCATGGGGCGATTTCAACTCGGACGGAAACCTGGATCTCTACGTTGGATTCACCAGACGATCCGGGGTTGCGAACAAGCTGTACCGGAACGACGGCCACGGAAAATTCGTGGACGTGGCCAAGGACCTCGGAGTGGATGTGAAGGGCGAGACGCGACAGATTTCCTGGATCGATTTTGATAACGACGGCCGGGTGGATCTGTTCGTCGCGTTTCGAGACGCGCCCAACATGCTGTTCCACAACGAAGGAAATCGCTTCATCGATGTCGCCAAAGACATGGGCGTCGACGATCCTCGAAAGACTGTGGGTGCGGTGTGGTTCGATTACAACCAGGACGGCCGTCTGGATGTGTTCACCGCCAATCAGGACGGGACCCTAAACGGCCTTTACCGCAACGACGGAAACCGTTTCGTGGACGTGGCCCACGATCTTGGGATGGACGCGTTCGGCAGGCCGCCGGATTTCGGCAGCAACGGTCCGAGCGTTGCGGATTTCGACAACGACGGCAACCTGGATCTGTTCGTCGCCGGCTACGGTGCGAATTTTCTGTTTCACAACGACGGTGGCGGAAAATTCACCAACGTCGCCGAATCGCGCGGCGTGGCGCCCGGCGAGAAAGCGACTCCGTCCAACTGGGGCGACTACGACAACGACGGACGCGTGGATTTAGTCGTGTCGTCGTACGTCGATAAGCCCGTAAACGAAAAGAATTATTTGTTCCACAACGACGGTGACCGGTTCACCAACGCGATTCCGCCCGAGTTGGTCAAGCACGGCCCCACGCACGGCCTGCTGTGGGCCGACTTCGATGGCGATGGCGCGCTGGACTTGGCGATCACCAACAACAATCCCGGCGGCACGCATTATTTGTATCGCAACGTACTCCCGCCGGAGCGTGCGCGGCGCTCGTTGCAGGTGATGGTTCTCGATCACCAGGGTCATGCCACCAAGGCTGGATCGGAAGTGCGGATATACGCACCCGGCACTCGCACGGTGTGGGGAGGCCGCATCGTCGATAGCGGAAGCGGTTATTGTTCGCAAAGCGTACTGCCGGTGCACTTCGGCTTGCCAAGAGAAGGGCGCGTAGACGTCGAAGTGACGGCCCTTACCAAAACAGGGCGCAAGCTGACTCGGGTAGCGAACGTCGATCCGAACAAACTGCCTCGGCGCGTTCTCATCGTCAAACTTCCCAAAGGATAGGCATCAGTCCAAAAAGCGCACGAGCCCGTAATGTCCAAAAACGGAAACCGGAGCCATCCTTGTTGGGATCACAGTCCCCGCAAGTCCTCGACTTCGAGCGGTTCGTCGGCGAGACCGAAGATCATCCAATGAATGCTCGTTTGGTAAAAATAGTCATGCGGCACGTCGGTAATATTTGAGCAAGCCACCGAGTCGCTGACGACACTGAATCGATTGGCTCAACGGATTTCTCGTGTGGGCGGTCTCGGGAAAAAGCAGTATGTTCCCGTTGCCTTGATGATTCCGCTCGTGACAGGAGGCTGGCAGAACCCCACGCTCAGCATCTCCGCGATCTCGATGCGCGCCTCAGAGTACTGCGCCGCGGGGAACTCTAGTTTAGAATCGGTCTAATTTCGATAGAGATTGTCCGGTGATATGACCGGCGCAACCCTGCGAGCACAGTTTCGCGGAGCACGAAACCTCCGGGTGATCACCCGTAAAGGGCTCTGATCACGGTCCTAAAACCCGCCGTACGAAGGGTAGATCGGCGATGGCCGGGTCCTGTGGAGCGCGGCGACTGTAAGAAGGCTCCTACTGAACTACTTACGAAACTGAGTCGAAGACTTTGATGCTGCTGTTTTGGTCAAAACTGTAGCTACGATTTCCGCGAGCGACGGCATGCCAACTAAGTCTGGTCGGCCCATCAGATGCGACCACCTGTTGTTTGGACAGGTGGTCTATTTGGCCACCTTGCATCTCACTGATTCTGATGGTCGGGGCGGGGCGATTTGAACGCCCGACCCCCTGCGCCCAAGACGGATTCCGGCCTCCTTTGAAAGTGCTCTATTTTCAACGCGCTTCGTCTCAATGGGATGCAGGCAGCCTGTTGAGCTTTATTGAACTTTTTGGAAATCACGGCTTCTCGCATCCTCAATTTCATCTAAACCGATGCCATCCGCACCCTGCTTCTCTCGCCTCCCTCCACCGTGGATTTGTTCCTCGGTGTATCCCTTTGGGTCTCAGGTCCTCTTTTTCGACCTTAGCCGAAGCTTCCTTGTCGCAGAGTTTTCTAGTCTCGCCTGGTACAGCATTTGGGTTTTTTAGGTCAACTTTAAGCGCTAGCGCGGCTTGCAACCAGTAACCAATCGCGACACGGGCCTTTGCCGACCGCCTTTCGATATTCACTCGGGGTACAACCGTAGAAATGGCGGAAATCGTGAATGAAATTGCTACTGTCTGTGTAACCCGTCTCAGCAGCTACTTGTTTGATGAGCATTTGCGTCTGATACAAGAGATAACCTGCCCGCTGCATGCGAACTCCCTGCGAGTACTCGTGGAAACTGAGCCCTACCTCGTCACGAAACAATTTACCGATATAACGAGCGCTCAGTCCTTGGTTCTTCGTAATTACGTTCAGCATGCATGGCTCACGGCCAGTATCTAGCAACTCCAGCAGGCTAGCGACACGCCGATCAAAGGGTGTCCTGTGGAGAGGCGCCGAAGATAGCTTACCTTCCCTTCGGCAGATTGAAAGAATGATTCTGAGGTCTACTGCATACAGCTTCCGTGCAGCGTGTGTCGCGTCCAACGGAATAAACGCCAGATAGGATTCCAGACGAAGCCAAGTGGCCGCAACGGTCGTTGGGTTTCCATACATCGAAAGAAAGAGATTGAGGTCTCCAATCTTTTGTGTTAATGAAAGGCTAAGCCATTCAGCAAAGATCCGCTCGTGTGAAGCCTTAATATACGTGTGCTCCTCTCGCGCGGGAGTATCAACTAGAGACCCAAGCGAATAGAAACCACTAAATACATCCCGATGGGCACTCAATCGAAACAGATGGTCAAATACGCATCTAGGGCTCGATGACCCGCTTTCAGTAGACGTGCCCTTATGATCCATATGCGGACCCGCCATGTCCCTTGAAACAGAGTTTCCCTTCGTACTAATAAACCCGATGTTATTCCGGATCATGGACATCATTCTCCGATACGTTTCAGCCTTAAGAGTAGCATTTATTCTTTTACAGTACTATTAGTACTCCCTAACGCTAACAAAATACGAGTGTAAAAATGCTTGACACGTTTCTTCAGACCGCGGCCTGCAATTTGCGATGCTCTCATTTCTGGAAAGCTAAACGCCTTAATCGGCCAGTCCTTCGGAATCTCGCCTGCGTGAAAATTGTATGCAATTGCCACCACAAAAGGCTGCGCCAGTGCGGCGCTCTGCCACTATACTTATTTTCGACCGTCAAGCCCGAGTGGCAGAAAAGGAGAATGTTTTATGACGTATTTGTGGCGCTCGATCTTACCGACCATCGCCATCTGTATTTCAGGATATGGTCAGGCAACACAGGCCCCGGCGACACCGGACGAACTCAATTACTTTCGATTCATACTCCTCCATCTTGGAGAACTGAATTCCCCATCAGCAGTCGCAACCTACGAGGCACAATTGGCACGGAACTTCGCCTTGAACGCTCAAGAGGTCGCGGTTATCGACGCGGCGGCCCGTGACATGGCTTCCACGCTGGGGCAAATCCGCACTTCTCTGAACACCATCACGGCTGGCAAGACCAGTCTCTTGCCATCCGATAACGCCGCAGCAGCGCAGCTGAGTGCCCAACGCGAGCAGAAGATCGCAAGTTTAGCCAATCAAATCCTGAACTCGGTTCGGCCCGAAGCAGCGACCCGCCTGCGAGAGCCGGGGCATATTGTGGCTAAGGGATTAACTCGAAGCCTGGGAGGTAAGTAGCGATGACGCGCAAATATTCGCGGCTATTGACTTTGGCAGCCTGGCTCGTTGGAGCCTGGACTGTGCTCGGATTTGCGGTGTTCGGCTGTGCCGAAGATTCCTATGTCACTAACTTTCGGAGTTGTCTCGCTGGCACAGGAAGCTCTTGTACGTTCGGGGCCTCCGGCACCCATACTGTCTGTACAGTACTAGACATCAACAACTCGAATCTTGCGACAATCGCCGGCTATGATTCGAATCCAAGCGATACAGTCCTCCGCCGTGGTGATGGCAGCCTGGCGAGCATAATGAAATGGACATCGGCGGCCCAGGGCCTCTACGTGGAGTACTTGACATTTGACGGGAATCGGTGGGGATTTGGATCCGCACCCACCAGCTCGCAATATTCCACAGCTCCGAACATTAGCTGTCTCGAACAAACAGATACTTACACTGACCTTGACTTGAATGGAGCGACGATCGCAACAGTGTGGTACGTTAACTTCATAAATGCTCCTGAGCAATCGCTCGTCCTCGGAGGATCGACATATACCACAACGAGTGCGTCGACGGTGAGCTACTCCAATTTCGGATCATCGTCAGATTCCACGAAGGCGAATCGTACGACGGCGATGTCGGTCAAAGGATATTACAGCGGCGCGTACTACAACAACGTGTACTACGCGGGCACCGCTGGGATCAATCTCAACAACGGGACACATCAGACCGCATATGGCAACTACCTTTACATGAACCGCTACGAAATGTCGGACGGTTCCGCCGGTGCGGCCTTCTACGTTGATTTTTCGGCGTCTGCAGCCAGCGTTGCTTCGAACACGGTCGACCAAAACTTCTGGTTTACATGCACGTCGGGATGCAACAACAAGGCCACTACCTCCACGGTCAACGGTTGCCCTGCGCCCGCAAGTGAGCCGCAGTTCCCAGGCACGATGGAAGTGTACGGCCATGACAACTACTTCTATAACAATGAGCTCAGGAATTCTACAAACGACGCTATGGGGATTGGCGACGGCAGCACCTACAACATCTACATTTCCGGCACCAATCCCTTTACGTCAACGGATCCCGCCAAGTACATTCATGACATCTACTGGAACAGCATCAACTTCAAGGCAGCGGGAACCAGCGGAGTGAGCGGCGTGACGTTGGACCAGGTGCGCGTTTGCAATACCGGCTATAGCTCGGCTCCGAGCACTCCCTATTATTACGGTGCCCCCTTTGGCGGAATAGGAGTCAACTTTGACTACACGTCAGGCACCGGATTCACAAATGGTGCAACAATGTCTGGAAACATTTCAGCAAACGTGGCCGTTGGCACGGGGTCGAGTCTCACGACCAGCACGCCTTCGCCCGTGACCTCTTGCCCTTCACCCATTCCGTGACCATTCTCGCGGAGGTTGCTTGAGAGCGTGAGTCGAAAGGCGCGCGCTCTCGCTCGTTTCTCCCGGGCCGCTAAACTATAGGCGGTCATCCGTCTTCCGATCAGTCTTGTTTATCTGGCCGGACGATGCGGTCCGGTCTGACGACACGGGGAAGGGAGTTACGAGCGGCCAATAGACTCGAATGTGCTAAAATCCGATATGGCTGATCCCACCGCTACTAGCAAGCCTCCGGTTAGTGGTGTGCTTGTTAGTGCAGCAGGGCTGACGTTATTCATCGTAATCGCTCGGGCATGGCTTCAATCCGCGACGATCGACGAATGCGACGCCTATTTGACATTTAGCTCACTCCCCTGGCCGTCGCACTGGTATGCGAGCTCCGGAAATCACGTTTTGAATAGCATCGTCGTTCGCTGTTTTACGTCTATATTCGGATTGTCCCACTTAACACTCCGGAGCGGGGCGGTCGCCGGTGCCCTGATCTTTGTCGTTTCGGCTTGCCGATTGGCACTGATTTTCGGATCCACGACTTGGAACAGGTTGGGCATCTTTTCCTGCTTAACACTTAATCCGTTCATTTTGGATTTCTTAATTGTGTCGCGGGGTTATAGCTTAGCGCTCGGGCTGTTAATGGCTGCTGTCGCCCTCCATTGCGAGGAGTTGCTGCATGAACAGACATCGACCGATTCGACATTTCGATCGAAGCGACTGGCCGTGGCGTCGCTGTGCCTTGGCCTTTCATTTACAGCAAGTTTCTCGTTTGCGTACATTATTGTTGGTGTCGCGGCTTCATTCTTGTTTGCGGCAACCCCGTGGCGATCCGTAGCCGCCGGTCGACTCTGGATTGCATTTTTCGGTCCAGCGGCAGCCGCAGTGCTTGCACTCAGTGGTTCCACGGTGCTGGCGTTTCCTAAAAGTCAACTCTATTTCGGCGCCCAGAGCTTGCGGCAGATGTGGCATAGCCTAGTCGTGCCAAGCCTATCTGAGTTGAATCCCCAGGTGGTCAATCCGTTTTTATTTGACGCCTTTCAACTTGTAGGGAGTGTCTTACCATGGGCGTTCTTCTCTCTTCTGGCGCTCTCCATCATTGCGGGTTTAATTATTCGGTGTATTTCTGATCAGCAAAAGAAGCGCCGCAGCCTATGTACTTATCTTACGTGTGCCGTGGGTGGGGCGCTTGTGCTGTGCGTTGTCGCGCACAGGAGCCTGCGAATTCCTCTCCCTGAAGGCCGAACGGGGATTTTCTTTGTGCCACTATCAACGCTTCTCATTGCCATTTTTATTGGCTTTCCCGAGTCGTCCAAAATAGGCATTGCTATTAGGGGAGGCGCGATGGCGATCTTGTTTGTTGGCTCCATCTATTTTGTAGGGTGTCTGCGACTTTCGTATTTCCAGGAATGGAAGTTTGAGGCCGAGACACGACCTGCGTTCAGGGCTGTCCAAGAGCTTGCTCGGCAACGGACGATTCGCGAGGTGGTTACCGGTTGGGAATACACAGGGACGTTTCGATTCTATGAACTATATTATGGAAGGTCTCCAGATGTGGTTCTTTTGGAAATGTCAGAACATCCTCACGCGACTCGCCCAATCTATGTTCTACATGACGGTATCGATAGAGACTTTCTCACACAGCATCAGTGTGACATTGCCTATCGCGGTGAATTCAGTGGCATTGTGGCTGCTGTGTGTTCAGCTGAATAGAACTCGCGCCGTCCTCCGTTGCCGCGCGGTTGTCTGGTGTTTCCAGTCGTGCTGTTCTGTTTTCAAGGTAGGCCCGCACGCTTTCATATGGTCACACTCTGCGGGGGCGATCAGTCGCCTCATTACATTTTGATCTTGAGCTAGAAAGCAATGTTGTTGGGTCGAGCGTCTCCACTAGCGAACGCGTGGCTGAAGCAAGCCCGCAAACTAATTTCTAGCCGGTACCGCCTCCTGCGGCGGCTGCCTCAAGTAGGCCTCGCTGGGCCTGGCTGCCATTGGTGTAAGCGTAGGCATGCGACCAGGGTCCCTCCAGCTAATGCTAACAGGAGATTCAAGGTGTCCCGTTTCGCCCCCCTGCTGCCCCGATCAGAGGGTCTATGCCAGTCGAATGGCCATTTACGCGTGGGTGTACGTTTTTGTGGGGCGTTCTACATCCAACTCGTAGCCTCCGCCCAAATCTGGAGACGTAGGCTCAACAGCTTTCAACGCTCTACCATCAACAATTGTCCGGCTCTCACAACGTCAGCCAATAATTTTGGTTGCTGGTGGGTGATCTATTGCCTCGGAGATTACCAAAGGAAGGTCACACGCCAACTTCGTGCGTTGAATCGATGTTTTTTGTGGCCAAATTCTGAACAATGAGTGTATACTACCGCAACTGTCAATAACGCGGGAACGCGCGTACTGGCCGCGCAGTAAGGGAGAAGCGTATGAATCTCAAATATTTACTCAATTCGATTCTTTTTTGCAGCGTTTCCCTTGCCCCCTGCCTGATGTTGGCCGCTGACCCACAGGGCTCTCCCTCCGTTCGCCCTCCCTTTCTCATTCGCGCGGATCAGGATCAGATCGACGATCGGGTCCAGGTGCACAGTCAGGACAATGCGGTGCCGACGGCAGCGGATTTTACGGCCGGACTTCTCACCAGCGGGCAGACAGGTTTGATAGCTCGTCCAGCCATCGAGATGGTGAAGGCAGTGGCCGTCGGAAAACCTGGCGACTATACCGTGGATCTACGCATTGAAGCCCTGATGCCCTTCGGAGAAAGTAACGCCGACTTGCTTTATAAGGGCACCACGATCGGCCTTCTCAGATTCTCCCGTCCTGGAGTCGCGGTTGGTCCCGCAGATGGCACGACGATCATAGCCCGGCAGCCGAACCCACTTCTTTTGGTCCTCGACAATCACTCCGCGTTCACGTATAAAGACGTTGCCGCTCGGTTGCGATTCCAAGATCACGATTTTTGCACGTTCGAGGTCGGCTCCCCGCAAGCGACTCCCGTTTGGTCAAAATATTCATGCAGCCCGTTGGTAGTACTTGAGCAACCCGCCGAGCCGGTGACGACATTCAATCGAGCCATTCGGATTTGTTTTCTCGCCTCCCTTCGGAAAGAGCAATTGGTTGTCTTTCCCTTGATGGTTTCGTTCGTAGTGGTAGTGTCGCCTGTACTCGGCCAGAACTCGCAAAAGTGGACGCTCGCCGAACAAGATTACCTTAGACAAGCACTCCTGCTTGACCGAACGAACCCACCGTTCGGCAAACGCATTCAGATTTGGGCTTCTGGCTGGAAGCGTCAGGGTCTTCACGCCTCCCGTTGCCAGCACTGATCGAAACGAAGTACAGAACTTCGAATCACGATCGTGCAAAACGTAGCGGCAGGGGCGAAGATATCCCCAGCCCTCCTGCGTCGCACTGCGGCCGATCTGCTCCATCCACTCTTGGTCCGGGTGTCTGGTGATTCCTGCGATGTGCACTCGGCGGCTCTCTAAATGAAGAAAGAACAGCACGTAATAAGTAACCAACCCGCGCCAGCGGAGCACTTCCACCGTGAAAAAATCGGCACCGGCCATAACACTCATGTGAGCGGCGAGAAAATCCTTCCAGGGCGTGACCTGGCTTCGCTTGGGTGCGGGAGCGATTCCGTGGCGTCGCAGTATATTTCCTACCGTCTGATCCGAGAGCTGATGACCCAGGTTGGCGAGGGCACCCGCGATCCGGTCATATCCCCAACCGGAATTCTCTTTTGCCATTCGCACCACCAGCGCTTCCACTTCCGGTTCAACCGTCGGGCGGCCCGGATACTGCCGGTGTTTGGAACCATCGAATTTCTGAGCGACGAGTCTCCGATACCAAGCCAGAATGGTGTCCGGTTTTGCAACGCAAGCGACCTCTCGAAGCGCCTTTCGTCCCAGGCGCTTTCCAATTTCAGCGAGTGTGATGCGTTCGGGATCGTTCAGGCGCAATCGCGACGGCAGTTTGGCCCTCAAGATCCGGTTCTCCGCCGCCAAGTACTCGTTCCGAAGGAGAAGTTCCTGGTTCACAGAGCCGGTGACGTAGGCCAGCAGTCTTAGCCACTTGCTGTTTCTCATCTCGGACAATGTTAGCTCTACTCCGGACTGTTTGCGTTTTTTGACCCTACGAGGAAGGAACCGGTCGAAGTGCAGATCCACAACCCCGAACTGCACCGGCTGTATAAAAAAGTCGATCAGCTCTCCGACGAGGACCAGCGTGCTTTAGTGGTCGTGCTCGATAGCTTGGTGAAGAGATCTCGGGTCAGGAGGGTCATGACCGAGTGAGCGCAGTTTGGAAATCCGAGAAAGGTTCACCTGTCCCGGTTTTCCCGGTTTTCCCGCTCACCTTATCTGCTCGGGGCCTCCCTGCCCTTCGTTACCCCAAATGAGGTCATCTCGATTGTAGCGACCAAGCGCCATAAATCCGTCCTGAGTAATTTCTGCTATCTTAAATCCCATCTCTGACAGTTTTGCTCGCAGCGAGTCGCTTGGCGTCAGACCGTGGACAATAATGCCATCGCTAGGAGGCATTGCCGCATATTTTCCATGGTGATCCTCAATACTATCTAAGACGATCAACAGGCTTCCTTCTCTATCGTCGGGACTTGGAGGTTGATACTTATTTATGGAGTAAAGGTCCATGGTTTCGCCCTTCCGCCAAGCCTCCTCAATTCTTGGCCTATTGTTAGCCGTTTCAACGATCCATATGGGACGGATCTTAGCCATCTCCAGCAGATCACGTTGGAAATTTGGGTCTACAATGACCTCGACCTTGCGATCACTCCCTAGTACGCGCCAAACCATAGGTTCCGCCTTAAAGTCCTTGTTCTAGTCCACACTCCTGCCAGAACACAAGGGAAAATTCCTCATGATCGACAAAAGACAAGGGTTTATTATGATTTGCAACGTTGGACTAGTGGCTCCGGGTGGCGGCGGTGCTATTATCGGCGTTGGCTGCCGCGGAATAGGTGAGTACGGGCCCACTGATTTAGGCGGAACAACCGGACGCGCCGGAATCTTGCTGCCAGGTGGGACTGGGTCGGGGTCTACCAACCTACGCCCCCCCTGCCACCGATGAATGTGTGGATCACCGACTTTTGGATGGTTAGGCTGATAGTCAATGTCAATCGGGTCTCCTCCATCTTTCGGAAAAACACGGATTACAGGACCTAGCCCCCGAGGTAGAATGAAAAATGAATCGGGATCACCACTAATAGGGGACAGCATTCCACCCGTAACAAGCGAGCCATCGTCTTTCTTGCCGGTTCCCGTACAGTGGAAGACTCCATTTGCGTCAGCCTGACCGCAATTGTCGTCGGGTGGTGTGCCTTGGTCGGAACTGTCGTCGCCGCCACTACTGCCGCTTTCCTCGTCGCGCCCGGATCCGCTCTGGCAATATTCAATATCAGCAGAACACTCATCGTCGTCGAGGCCGCTGAAGGTGTCGAGTCCAGTTGGATCGGTGCCATTCACCGGATCGCCTAGAGTGTATGCATATCGGTTCCAACTTAGTGGATTATTCGGATTGAAGCTCGCACTGGAAGGATCGACGGTCAGAAATCTCCCCGTTCCCGGCAGGTGAAAGCGATTCATCGCATAATCGAGCCCCGTCTCCGCATCGCGCACATAGCCGGTGAACTTCTCGGTGCCGTTCGTCGTTGCCGATGGTTTTTCCTGGCCATAAGGATAGTATTTGCCGATTGAACCGAGCCGGTCCGCGCCGATGTAGCCACTCTTGTTCTTGATCAGCTTGCCGCCGAAATAGTACCAGGTCCCGGTTTGCGTGGCCACCAGTTGCAGTGAGCTGCTTAAAAACGTTACCGCCACTCCCGTTCCACTGGCCGTAGCATTCGCACTCATCGTGACCGTAATGCCAGCAACGTTCGTAACACTTGTGTTGGCAGGAATACCGGGGCCTTCAACCGTCTGTCCAATCGCGACGCCTATGGTACTCGCAACCGTGAGCGTATTCGATCCGCTAGTTACTGTTGCAGTGGTTTGGGTCGTGGTCCCGAAATAGCTGTAAGGCGCCAACTGGTAGGTTCCCATACGCTGCCCGGTCACGCTCCAGAAGGTGATCTCCTCGTTCGCAACTGGCAACCCTAGGCCCGTTTGCGTTTCGGTGGTGCAGCACGCGCTACGCCACACTCGCTTGTTGCCCGGCGCGTAACCGTATTGATAACCGCCGCCACCCAGCAGCCTGTTCTCGACATCGTAAGAAAATCCATACGTGTTTCCGTTCGCATCCTCGCCGCCCAGATGGTTAGTCGTCGCGTCGGGCACCACATGGTACGTTAGAGCCGAGCCAACGGTCACTTTCTGATCGGTCAGGTTGCCGAAGCCATCATACGAATAGCCCTGACCCCAGGAGCCACTCGTCGCCTGTGCGCTGGCCAGGCGATTCAGTGCATCGTAGGTGTACACTACCTGCTCGCCGCCGATGGTGTTATCCGTCTGCGACGTGATCTTGCCGTTGTTTTGCGTAGCGGAATACGCATAGGTGATGTTGACGCCGCTGCTGGTCAGGTTGGTCAACTGGAGCATCGAATTGTAGGTGCGGGATTCGGCCACCGATCCACTCAACGTGAGCAGCTCGCTCGACGGGCCGTACGTCGCACCGGAGATGATCGTCGCACCCGATATGGTCTCCGTCATCGTGTTGAACCGGCCCATGGTGTCGTAGGCCCATGCGACATTCGGCCCCGAGTTCGGAAACTGGGTGCTCGTCATCTTTCCCTCATTATCGTACGCGAAAGTCGCGTTGAGGTCGACGTTGGAATTGGCGGTGTGCGCCACGCCGTCGTTGTTGTTCGAGTACTGTTGCCAGCGCGTGACGCGCAGGCGCTTGCCGACCTTGCCTCCGGGCTGGCTGTAGTTGTACATCTCCGTGTACGTGGTGCCGCAGGCGGTGCTGGCATTGCTGTACGGGCTGGGGTTCGCAGCGGAGTTCGGAGCCACGGGATTCGGTCCGTAATACTGCACCGCCGTGAGCCGGCCGCTCGCGTATTGGGAATAGCTCGAATCGAACGTGTTGGTGTCGTAGTAGTAGTTTTCCTGCTGACAGGTGTCCTCAGCGTTCGATGTGCCCTGGGGATAGCGCTGCACCTTGGTTAGCCTTGCGTAGCTGTCATAGTTATAGACGATCGCCTGGCCTTTGGCGTCGGTCTTCGAAGCAATCTTGCCATTCGCGTTGTAGGTGTAGCTGACCGTGCCGTTTTCGGGATTCGTCGCGCTGATCAGGTACTGCCCGCTGTAGGTGAAAGTTCGCGTCTGGGTGCCGGTTGGCCGCGGCATGGTGACCTGCTTTAGATTGTTCCAGAGGTCGTAGGCGTAGGTGGTCGAGTACGTGGCAGTGGTTGGGTTTGCTGGATCGGGTTCGACTACCAGACTCAAGTTGCCGAGGCCGTCCATGGTGAACTTCTTCCACTTGCCTGCCGCATCGGTGGTCGTGACCGTGTTGCCTTGATAGCTGTATGTCGTCGTGCTCGCACTATCCGGCGCGACGACCGAGATGGTGCGGCCGATCGCGTCATAACTGTAGGTGGTCCATACCGCGCCGGTTCCAGGTGCGTGTGGCATGGCCTGTTGTGCGAGCTTCAGCATAGGCGAGCAGGCGCACGGAGCATAAACGCTCTCGGCGCGGCTCTTCGTTCCACTGCCATCGCCAGTTTCGACCAGGATCGTATGACCGAGTCCATCCATGGTCTTGCGCGTCCAACGGCCGTTCGTGGTGGCAGTGACCGTCTGCCCGGTGGTCGGCGGATTGCCGAAGTTGCTGTAAGTCATGGTGGTGCCCGCGCCAAACGGCGAACTGGTATTGCTGGCTCGTGCATAGGCATCGTAGGTGGTCGAGGCGCTGTCGCCATTGGGACCGGTTTCGTTGCTGAGTCCGAGGAAAGAACTCCACCCGAGTGAAGTCGTCAGGCTTCCAGTGGTCAACTGCGTCGGTGCGGCGAAATTGTTCGTACCCGACGTAGCGACCTGCGTGGTGACATTGTTGTTCGCTGCGTTCACGAAATTGCCGGCTTGATCGTAGTTGAATGTCTTGAAGCCGCTTGTCGTCGTAGAACAGGCCAAGTTGCCGCGCGTCGTGAAGCTGGTGGTATAAGAGCTGTCCCATTCACGTAGTCCGCTCACCGAAGACAGAGGCGAGGGTGTGCATGATCCACTGAAAACGTCGTAAGTGTTCGTCGCTAGCGTCGTCGTGTTCGTCCCATCGGTTACGGTCGCCTGCGTGAGCCGGTTGTAGATATAGCGCGCCGCGTACGAAGTGCTGTTCAGATAGGTGTAATTGTAGGTTCGAAGCAGCGCTCCCGCGCCGGAGTTTCCCGCTGCGAAATCGTAGTTCTTAACTTGAGTGACGTTGCCGTAAGTATCGACGGTCTGGCTGGTCAACTTCTCCGCACCATAGCTGAACTGCTCATCGAGCAAAGTGTAGTTGTTCGCGATGTAGCTGTTTCCGATGGCGTCTTGCGTCCAACCGAACACGCTGTGTGTCTTATAGTTACCCGTCTGAGTGTCGCCGATGTAGTCGGACACGAGGCCGAGGCTCGCGCCGGATTGGAAAAATTCCCAGACCTTTGCGCCGTTTCCGCTTGGATCGTAGATCGCCGTGTACGTGTGTACGTAGCCCGATGGAGAGTACGACTCATGGTAGAAGGGATAGGCCAACTGACTTGCCGTGGTTCCATCTGCCGACAGATAGCGGCCTTGGACTTCCCGATAGCTGACGCTGTTTGCTTGATAGCTGTCGGTCGCGTAGCCGTAGGCGAGGTAGCCACCGTAGGGCAGCACCACCTTGGTCATTTCACCGGAGCCGTTGTAGGTGAATACATGCGTGGCGTTCAGATTCGCGACCACGGCGGAACTAAGCCATGTGGTGGTCCCGAAAGATTGGCTGTTGATGGGCGACGTCAGACTCTGGCCGCCCGTGTAGGAGAAGTTGTACGCCTCGCCGGTTCCGATGGAGTTCGTGATCGAAGTTAAGTGCGGGATCGAATCACTGTTATAGGTGAACGCATAGGTCGCGTACACGCCGCTGCCGCGATTGGTCGCGCGAACGTCTTCGATCTGCGTGATGCGTGCGCTGGAATTGGCCCATCCAGCGCCAGCCGCCTGCTGGTAGCGAATCAGGATCTGGTTCCCATTGGTGTCCCCCATGAGCGTGGGGTGCATCACGCCTGAGTCGGGCTCGCTCCCGGCCGAGATACAGGCAAAATTCCAGAAACTGCCGTCGCGGAAGTGAAGGATGTTTGTGTTCGCGTCGAACCAGACGTAGATCGATTCCTTGGAACTCCAGACGTTGCTGTTGTTCTGATCGAGACGATACTCCGCACCGTTCGAGTCGGTGAACAAGTAGTAATTTGCGGTGAATCCGCCGGGGTTCCATACAGGCGTGATCGATCCGGCGAGCAGTCTCCAGCCGTAGCCGTAGCCGAGATCCGCTCCGAAGTTCCACGCTCCGCCTGAATCCTGTCGCCAGTTCTGCGAGTTGTAGATCAGGTTGAAGGGCACGCCCCATCCGCCGCGTCCCAGCGCTTTGAGCAGTGGCAAGGCGAAATTCAGGTTGCCAGACATCACGTCGATGTTTTCATTGCTACCGCCCCAGTAGGCTCCGGTCGGGCGCACACCGACACGTCGGCCATCGGGAGTTACTGAGGGGAATGGTCCATTGGTCGGGACGTGCGGCGTCGTGACGCTGAAGTTCGTGCTCGCCGCGTTGCCGTGGTAGTCGGTAGCGGTGACGGTGTACGAGTAGGTCGTATTCGGAACCACGGTTGTGTCGGAGAACGAGAAGAAGGAAGGACCGCTGCCCAGGACCTGACCACCGCGATAGAGGCTGTAGGAATACACGCCGCTGCCGTTGGTATCATCCGTTGTGGCCGGCCAGTTCATGTCGATGTGATTCGCGTAGGCGGCTGTGTTGATGCTCCCCGCTGGTATGGCATTCGGCGGGGTTGTGTCGGAATAGCCGAGGTCCAATTCTGAAATGAGCGTGCCGTCGCTCGCGATTGAATCGGAGCGCGAGAGTCCCATGCTATTGCCACAGCCGCCAGCGTGAGGGTTACTGGTCAGGTCAATATACGACAATACAAGCGAGTTGTTAATGTAGACAAAAATTTGCGTACCAACCGGGTAATCCCCATGCACGACGGCGCGAACAACGGCTCCGTCGGTAATGTACGTCGAGGTTTGGGCCAGAGTAGAGTATTGATGGATGTAGAAACTGTTTGTCGGATCGAGTACGAGGCCGGTCGCTCCGGAAACAGAAACGTAAGCATTCCCCCCGTTCCCAGCCATGCCCACCATGAGGTAATAACCTGCACAGGTTTCTCCTGTCGAATACGACGTCCCAGCCTCAAACATCGCCGAAAAGCTGGACGCGTTTACATTCGACGGGTCAGTTCGAATCGTCATTCTCACTTCGCCGAAGGCGGAACTCGTATTGCTCACCATCGTTCCACTCGGTGAGGCGAAGCTACCCGGACCGATGCCGCTGTAGCCGCCCTGGGTGTAGGTTACGGGCGTCATCGTACCAGTCACCGTCCAGTTGGCCCAGTTCGGCGCGGCGAGATTCTCGGTGATGAAGTAGGTGTAAGATGCGGATGCGATCGAGACGAGCAACAAGAGCGCGGAGCAAACCGTCAGGAAGACGCGTTTCATTGGGCCCTCGTCGCGAACGAACTAAGCGTGAAGTCTTTTTTGAAATTCTTGAAATCCGCTTCGATCTCGTCTTGGCTGTGCTTGCCACGCTCGAACACCTTCACGTTTGGATCGGTCGAGCTAATAATGGCTTGCAGGTCCTTTGGCGTAGCTCCCACAAACTCTACTAACGCCCACTTCCGGTCATCGCTTATCTGCATTTGGTAGGCGAGGATTCCGGTGTGATCCCTAGCCGCTTGAGAGGGTAGTGGCGCAAACATAGGTCGTAATTCGTCGCCATGCCTGCCGGTTCCAACCATGGGGACTCGGGCATAGACGCGGTGGTACATCTGGGTCGGATCGACTTGATGAACGGCGTCATGACGGGGAGTGGTGGTGACGGTCTGCGACGTAGTCGCCTCCTGGACTTGCGCGAAACCGAGCTGCAATGCAGCCCCACTGATCAGCAATGCAGAGAACCAACGCATGGGCACACCTCTCCTGTCAGTCAATTTGCGAGGATTTATCCGGCCTCGCCCGCACTGGACTATTCAGATCCTAGGTCGCGTCACGAACGCCCTAAGTTGAATCCGTGCTCTTTGAGCCGCACCACAACAGGGCGGCCATCCTATCCAGGCCGGATTTCAGAAGCTCCTGCGGCGCACCGTCACTGTCTCCTACACGCCGCGTGATCTAGATAATGAAACGAGAAGGAAGTCCTGTCAAGAGTTTTGATCAGATAATTCTTTCGTAATACGCACTAAGTATTACAACAGGATTAACAGCACGCAGGAGTTTTGTGCACTGTCGCTGCGATTATCGGGGAGATTCTGATCGTGCTGTTCTGTTTTCAGAACAGAGGTGCGCAAACTCACTGAAAACACGTGACTGTATACTGGTCAGAAAATCACTCAGAGGGCGATTATGTTCTGAATTCAGAACAACGGATTTTCCCAGCTCGGCTCCGATCGGCTTCGAGGTGGCACCCTCCCTCCCACTGGCGGCCCAATGGTGGCGCCGACCGATCGCTTTTCGTGCAGTCCCGACCTCCTGCTGCCCTCAGCAGAGGGGCGGCTTGAGCCAACGGCTTGATTCTGCGATGACGCACGAGGATCATCACAATGGCGTAACGAAATCGGTCATGCTGATTCCACTGATCTCAATTGAGGTCAAAAACTGATAACGCATCAGGTGACCTGCCCCACGATTTCTCCAAAACGAGATTTGAGAAACTCGCGATTCAAGACGAGGCGCAGGCCGAAGCAGGATCGAATCCGTAACGCCCGACAACCCGACACGTTTTTCTCGGCGCGCAACCCCGCAATTTACGAAGCCCAGCCACCAAAACGCGATACGTTTTTCCCGAAAACTCGCTACAATGGTCTGGGTTCTGTTATGAGCGTAAATCAGAGCCGCATGAATCGTGGATCTGGAAGAGCCAGTTTCAATCTGTGCAGCAGTATAGTTCTGCGCTTATCCTTCGTACTGGTCCTTTCAAACGTGATGTTTGGCCAAACGCTCGGGGACACGGGCTACGCCTGGCTGAACCGCCGAATCGAATCGAATCAGAGGCAGTTCTATCTTTTCGACACAGCCGATTCGGCGTTTAATAAGGGTTTTCCTTCGGGCAGATTCCCCCCTACAGCATTCGTCGCGACACCCCCGACAAGTTGCCCCGCGAACCATGATGCCGATCAACTGGTTGTCGACCCGGGATGCATACCAGATCTCCGCTCATCCGATGGGTGTGCCGGCAAAGACGCTTTTGATCCGAACGGCACCGTAATGCGGCTGAGGATCGGCGGCTTAGGGTCGGAGGACTTTGTTGGGATGTTTTTCGAAGAGCCAGAGAGCAGCGATCGCATCGGGACCGTCGGTTATAACATGAGCGGGTCGCAACGAGTCGTCTTCGAAATCGCCGCGCCGAATGGGAACCGGCTGCAATTCAATGTCGGGCCGCCGGGAGAGGCTGGAAATACATTTCCGGCTTCTGGAACCTGGACTCAGTATTCGATCGCGCTGCCCAATTCGTGTTGTGCCAACCTTCAAACACTATTCGCCATCACAGCGGCTGGATCGTTCAGCAGCAATGGAACCGCTCTTGTCCGGAAGATTCGATTTGAGCCGGCACCCAAGTCTCAAATGGCGCTGCCTAGCCTCCCATTGTCCTTCGATACATTTGGGGTCACACCCCTTGCCTGTCAAGTTTTGCCTGGCCGCGTAACGGTGCCGATCGATCAAGTCCTTCGAAATGTCGCGACTACGTCAGAATCCGCTCTCGCCTTGATAGCCTTGGCTCGCCGCGGAACGGTCGAGGATCTCGGCAATGTGCAGGCGCTAGCCGACGCAATGGTTTACGCGCAAATCCATGATAACCACGGGTTGCCCATTCCGGCAGCCCCGGACGGATCAAGGGGCTTGCGAAACGCGTATATGGGTGGAGACCTCGCCTTGCATAACGATCAAACGCAAGCTCAGACAGGTGCCCCGCAGGTCGGTTTGAAAGACGACGTGCGCCTTACGGGGTTCAGCTTTGAAGGTCCGCTGTGCGGGGTAAGCCAGTTTTGCCTTGTCTTAAACGGAGCTAGCGGCGGAACGAATGCGACGGCAATTCTCGCCCTTTTGACAGCATCCGTTCTGCTCGAACAGAATCTTCCAATTCAGCAGCGCAAATATCTGAACGCCGCACGAGAGCTCGGTAATTGGATTTACGGTACTCTCCTCGACCGGGCGAAGTTGAGCTTTAGCGGTTACCTGCAGGGGTTCCCTGACAATGGAATTCCGCCGACCGCGCTTTTGCGAGGGAAATCAACCGCCGACAATGCTCGGATCTTCGCCGCTTTTCATGCTCTCGCCCTGGCAACGTCCGGGCTGCCCAATACGGAATCAGCGGAGTGGGAGAGACGTGCCAGCCTCGCCACCGCTTTCGTAGCGGCGATGTTTGAGCCGATTTCCGGGAGCTTTTACGCCGGAACAGTGAACATCGGAGATGCTGCCGCGGCGTCCGGCCCAGGGGTTATTCTCGATGGTCCGCGATTGGGTGATGACCTCGTAAACATTTACGACTATTTGGATGCTCAAACGATCCCCATCCTCGTTTTTGCCGCCTCAGGGGCGAGCGGATTCGCCGCAGACGCCTTTAGACGGGCGGTTGATTGGTTCCTGCCAGAGCAAAAGGCTCTAGTTGCCGGAGGACAAATGTATACGGGCTTCAATCTTGTGCAAGATCCAACGGACGGTCCCGACGGCATCGGATGGGAATATACCGCGCAAGCCGCCCTTGCGATGCGCCTGGCTGGGAACGTTGCTGGCCAGCAAAATGTCTATGCTCCGATGGCTGACGCTCTTGTCGGCCAGCTTCGCGCAGCGAGGCAGACTGCTCCCTTTACTGACCAACAGAGTGTTGTCGCCGCAACGATGGCGGATCAGCCAACGCCCGTTTCGCCTTACGAACATTGCATTAGCATCCCTTTTCAATGTGTGCCCCTACGCCCGGGGTTGGGTGCAACGCTATGGGCGATTTTCGCCGAAACAAACTTCAATCCGTTCGATCCTCGAAGTCTTGGCCTTGTCCGCTGAGGAAACCCTCATGAATCAACTCCGTCATTCTTTTCTCCTTCTCACAGCCTTCGTACTCCCAGGCGCGGGCCAACAAACAACCTCTGCCTCTGATTCCGCATTTATGTTCTTGAGACAGGGGATGGTCGATCTAAAGTCGAAGTTCTTCATGTTCGAGACGGAGGATTCGGGATTTAATCGCGGAGTTGCCTCGGGTGTGTTCGCGTTTCCGCAACCCCTTACACGGATGATCGGAATCAACGCTGGCTGCATAATGGATATGAATCAGCCAGATGGATGCAGCAAGTCTCCTGATGCATCGGCGGATGTAAATCTACTTCAAATCTGGTTTCCTCCGTTAACTGGGTTAGCGTTCGCCGGTGTGAACATCGAAGAACCGGAGGACTATGGCGTGAACCGGATCGGCGACGGGCTTGATTTACGTGGAGCCACGGCACTTGCGTTCCAGGCGGCGGCGACATCAACAAAGTGCGCGGCGCGCGTGGGAGTCCATGGAAGCCTATCAGACTGGCTTACGTTCGATCAAACGCTCCGTGCGTATACGTTCGATTTCGAAACGCTGAATCCACCGTTACGACGCCTCGTTCCTGCTCATCTCCTCTTCACTGTCACAACCGACGCGAACCACTGCTCCGCTGGCGGATCAATCCTGTTGGGAAGTATCAAGCTGACGCCCGTGCCCTTAATAACACAACAGACGATCGGATTCCCACTGTCAAACCGCACAATCGCAATCGTGCCTCGCGATGCTCCTCTTCAAGACACAATGCTCTTTCCGCCGGATCAAGCGAATCGTAATCTGACGACCATCTACGAATCGTCGCTCGCGCTACTGGGGCTGCTGCACCGCAACCAAGATGGTGATGCAACCCAAGCGCACGCCATTGCCGATGCGTTTGTCTCCGCCCTGCATCCTGCGAGCAGCGCTTCGCTGTTACCCTCCAATCCTAAGAACAGCCCTGCAATTTCGTCCGATGATCCAGAACCGCCCGCAATTCTACACAACGGATACATGTCAGGTCCTGTCACGTTTTCCGACGATCAACCGCAGGGCACTAAAAGAGGAGATGTTCGACTAGCCGGTTTTACGGCTGCTTCGTGTTCCAGGTTTTGTCTGGTATTAGACGGTGCAACCGGCGGCAACAATGCCTTCGCAATTCTTGCCCTTGTCGCGGCATCGCGCCAGTTCGAAGGGAACATGCCCGGCCCATATTTACGCTCTGCACGCCAGATTGCGAAGTGGATTGTTGCCAATCTGCTCGATCCGCTTGTACCTCCGCAAAGCTGCGGCGGGTATTTCGTAGGGTGGAACGATGGCGGTGTGTTTCGCAACGGTGTTGCGGGCTTTAACTACGGAAAATCCGTTGAGAACAATGCCGATATTTTCGCTGCATTCAACGTGCTGGCGGATCGAGAAGAGGAAACTAGCGACGAACGCGGGCTCGCATCGACATTGAGACTTCGCGCTAAGGCCGCAGGAGACTTTGTGGTCCGGATGTTTGATCAGGGGAAGGGGCGTTTCGATGTCGGGACAGTCCCTGCCGACGCTGCCAATTCACCCGGCGTGAACAACGTTCAGACTCGGTGCGGGCAGATGGGCAGCGCCGACGCGATTAATTCCTACGAGTTCCTTGATTCGCAAACCTTCACTTTGCTGGCATTGGCCTCGTACGATGACTATCGAAATACTAGCAACGTGGATTGGCGAGGAGCCCTGAGCTGGGTGCTGAACAACGGCTTGGCTCAGCCTATCACACACGATGGCTCGGCATTCGAGGGATTTCAACTTGTTAAGCCGGTGGATGATAACTATGGCAAGAGATATTCCGAAGGAATCGCTTGGGAATTCACGGCGCAAATGGTCGTGGCGATGCGTTTGGCTGACACATTGTTCCCGGCAGGATCATTCGAGCCGGAGATAGAAAAATACATGAACCAGATCCAGAACGTCGCGGGTCCGAATGGAATTGTGGCGGCGATGCTGGATGACAGCAATCCGCAGCCGCTCTACAAGGCGTGCTTGAACACTCCATTTCAGTGCATCGGATTGCGCGAGGGCCTTGCCGCGAGCCTGTGGGGTGCGTTCGCGGAAATGGGGTTCAACCCTTTAGGGCGCCCGCAAGCTCAGCCCGCGACTGCAACAACCTTACTGCAAAGATAGCTTCGCCCCGCTGATTGCTCGTACGAGGTTTTACATTCCTCGCGCACTTGGCTTTTTTTGAAGTGAAAGAATGGCTGTCCGGTGGCTGAGCGTAGTCAATACAGATCAGGGGTTGGCCGGACATCGTGACGGAGCCCGGCGCGAACAGTGAAGGCTCCCTAGGGACCAAAGGATCGGAAGGACCTCAGAATTCCCGGACTGCGCGCCGGTTCCAAATGGTGGTTTGACTCCATTTACCTGCGGACGATGGCAAAACCAAGGCCAAGAGAATCTGCGCGAATACGATCCAGCTCGCTGCCAGAAATAGCGATGATGGAGACCGCCCAAGCCCGGACTCGAAAGCACCGTTGCTTTTTGTCTACCTGCAGACGGATTGCATCACGATTATCGACTGGAAGTGGAGGCCGCTTAGCTACGGACATAATTCTTGCGGAGCACTGAGGGCAATCACAGCGAAGGTAGCGCCACGGTTGGATCTCCAAGCACAACCAGAGACTGTATATCCTGCGCGACCAATCGCTGGTATAACATTTGAGCTTGGATGGGGCTGCTCCCGTCGTACTCGCTCTGGTAGTTTTGATAAGCCGTGGAATAGCTGGCATATCGTGCATACCATCCACCGAGCGCGTATCCGCAGGGCGATCCGAGAAACATTTCGTTATACAGCGCAGTTATCAGCGAAGTGGTGAGCAATTGCTTCGTTTCCGGCTGTTCCAGCGTCCAGCTAAACGTCGGTTCCACGTGGCCAATGAAGGCACGTGCCGGTTTGTCGCTACCGAGCAGCCGCACGGCCAACCGAGAAACTCTCGCGCCTAGCGACGCAACTCGCGTCAGCGTCTTGTCGATCGCCGAGGCAGGATCCAGCAACCCATGGAAGGTCGAAAGGGAATCGCTTCCGGCGGAGCAGCAGGCATGCGAGTACCAGATTGCTCCGTCCGGTTTCCAATCTTTCAGAAGATCCTCCACGTCCATCAGGGTGCGCTGCTGATCAACCAGGAGTCCGATGTCGAGCTTCATTTGCGCCGTATCATTCGACGGACCCGTGTATCCATGGCTGGTCGTGACGATCAGGCCGGGACGGTTAGCCTTCAGTGCGCCGGTCAGCCCCGCGTGACTCGCTTGTCCAGTACCGGCGAGAAATTGCGGCTTGAGATCGACGTCCTTCTTGAAGTCCTGGTATAGCGGTTCGGCGACGGCCGCTCGCATCAGCGGAGTAATATCCGGTGGAACAATATTTGGATAGTCCGTGGCCCAAATCAACGGCGAATGCACATCGCAATTGTTCCCGACCCAATCGGACCGAAGCGCCTTCACATAGTTGTCGAGTTCGACGCCTTCGAGCGGAAGCCGTCCGACGTATCTGCGCCCGCTTGCGCCCAGTTGATACTGCAGCGCCCACGGAACCTGCTCCGGATTACCCCAGATCATCAGGAACGACGGAAGAGAGCCCGGGGCCGTTCCAAACGGGGAACTATTGGTATCGACGTTCTTGTCGTCGCGCCAATTGCGCAGTAGACGAAAGCGGTGCTCCCACGTGGCGCGGTATCGGAAAACTGGGGCGTCGTCGCGGTCCTTCAACAGGTCGCGCAGGCATTGCGGCAGATCGGCATTCGCGATCAGATCGCTCTGGGAAGCGCCCGGTGTCTCGGCGGCAATCAATCCCCAACCAACCCGGGAGTCTTTCCAATTTTTGAGATCGGGCAAGGTCTCGGGCTTGAGAAAACGGCGGGTATCCATGGGCGGATTCCGAAGCGCCCACTTGGCCCCGGCCCCGGAAGGCGCAAGACCACCGGAAGGCACGACGTCTCCGTCAAAAGCGTTGATCGTAAGCAATTCGGGAAGGTTCATGGCGTTTTAATTGAGCTGTTTGATCAAGGTTTCCAGCTTGGCCTCCAATTCCGCCAGCATGCCTTTTTTGCTTTCTTCCGAGACAGCCAAACTCCGAATGGTGTCCATCTGGCCTCTGAGCTGTTGGATCTCCGCCCGGATTCCTGCTCGCTGCTCATCGGTCAACGTCGGCTTGGGGTCCATGCGCTTGACCTGGAATGAATCGGTTCTGATATACAGAGCCGGGATGGTCCATTCCTTGTTGTCAGCAGCGGAATTCGGTTTCGGAGCGGGGGCGCAAAAATCGCTGATCCTTTTCCGGCCGCTCACCAGCAATGATCCCCATTCGATGTCGTGAAACTGGTTGTCTTCGGTCAGGTTACCGAAGTATTCGAAGGCATCCTGGTAAAACTGTTCCGTGAGCAGGCGCGCATGGCTCGCGTCCACTCTATCTCGCATTCCGAGTACGGCAGGAAAGCCTTTGCGAATGAGAGTAGCGGATAGATTGCGCACCTCCAGGGACTGCGCAGCGCCATTTCCGGCGGATTCGCAACAGTTGAGCGCCACCAGCCAGGTTTCTTGCTTGGGATCGACATCCGCCCGCAAGGTCTCGGCCTCGAGGATGATGCTGCCATCCTGGGCGCTGTCCCAGTCCGCCGCCGAGCTGATTCTTAAATGAGGCCGGTCAGTAGAAGCGCCGTGGCAAAAAAAGTGAAGAATGTTAGGGCGAAACTCGCGCAGGAGCCGCGTTAGTTGGGTTTGATTCTTGATGATTTCGGTTCGGACTGGCGGTCCGAACTTCTTAATGTCCACTTCAAGATCCGTCTCTGCGGCGAAGACCAGCACGTCCATCGGAAGCAAAAGCGGCGGCTTCACGCTGGCCAGCGATCTAGCTATCGAATCCCATTCATCACGAGAGGATATCTGTGACCCCGATTGCGATCCCGACGCGCCAAGCACAATGGCCATCCGAAGCGGCGGCTGGAAGATATATAACTTGTTGAGGTCGATCACTTTCGGCCCAACCACGCGCACCACGGGCCGGCGGCGATCTAACGCCAGAAACTCGTTTCCACCAAACAGCGCCTCCCACGGAAAACTATCGGCGCGGTCCGATTCGACCTGCAAACCGATCGTGACTACACCGGCGAGTTGTCCGTCATTCAAAGTTGCGTCGAGCTGCTGGAGTACAGCAGGATGAGATCGCAACGCTTTGAATAATTCGGCGCCAACCTGTTCGACCGCGCCCTGCTGCAGAGGTTTAGCGGCGAGGTCGGCGAACGGCGACTTGGTCGCATCCGACTTGAAATCGTGTTGCTCCAGCGCTTTGTCCCATTTGAGCGGACGCTCCAGGTGAAAGCGCACATTCCCTGATTGGTCCTGCTGAAAACGAATGAGTGTTGCCGTCATGTCGATTCTTAACCCACTTCTTCCGATTCGCTCACCTGGGCTTCGACCTGCGGAGTGCTTTTGGTCCCCTTGATCGCGTACTTCGTGTACAGGTCGGCCATGAAGCGGAGCGCATCCTGCGAGCCCTTTTGCTCCGCTGCTTCGATATCGTTCGCCGGATTCACGGACACATTGGCGACCGCCCGTTCGAGAGAGCGTTGCGCGGCGGCAACCCAGCCCGGCAAATTTTGGGACTGCTTCAATTGCCGGCCGAGCCGCCCGGCCAGTGTCAATTCTTGAAACATCGTGTTCAATTTTTCTTCGCCTTGATGTTGGTCGGGTAACACCCAACTGGGCGGGAAGACCATGCTGAGTGCGCCCGACGCGGGAGGAGGCGTCTCCTTCTGATCGAAGAGGAAGTGATAAGCAGCCTGCAGGCCGACGCCTCCGGGATCGTCCCGCATGTCGTGAAGGACAGTGGGCAGCGGAAGGATCTCTGCCATCTCAGCCTGAAGCATGCGCAAGCCCGATCGAGAAAAGTTATCCGGAGGGCCGCTGAACAGTGCGCACCACGCGCCCAATTGTTCCAGAAATGTGCTCAACTGCCGGGTACCTATGAACCTGGCCCATTCCCGGTCAACATTGATCATCGGCGATTCAGCAACTGCTAAGCCTCCCCGCGTCCGGCCCAGGTAGCCATGGCAGAGGAAGTGAACTGCATCAATGCCGGTGCCTTGCAATTCATCCCGCATCCAGAGCAGCCAGGGACTCTCCAGATTCGATTGGTCATCGGAAATATCAGTCGTGCGCCGTGCGAGGTCATATTTTTGCGCATTCTTCGGATCGTGCAATTGCAGATAATCGCGATTCGGCAGTTGATTCGCGAACGCGCCCAACGCGGCATACAACGGCTCATCGGCAAATACGTGAACGGTCCCCGGCATCTGCGGCTGAGGTGCCATCTGGTGGATGAACTGGTCCAGCACTTCGAGCGGCGGCAGGTACTGCTTCGAGAGTGGCAGAGTCATACAAAAGGCAACCGTCAGGTGGCTCTGCGGAACGATCGGACGAAGCGGTAACGTTGGCAGACGCAATACAGGCAGTCCGAGCGCGGGGCCAATCAGCCGTTCCCACGGAACCAGAGGCAGATAGCCCGACGGCGGCACAAACGCGATGTAGACCACGCGGCGATCGGAAACCACGGTAGCGAGCAAAAAATCGACCAGCCTTCCCGGCGTCGGCAAGTCCGCCTGAGAATCTTTTTCGTACGCATCGTCACGGGAGAACGGCAAGCCGATCTCCGACCCGAGCATCTCGAGCAGCCCCAGCGATTCGCCGGCGCGCGTCATTTCGAAGTGTACGGTGGGCTCGGCGGTGTCAGTATAGTTGAGGGAAATCTTCAGCAGGTTCAGCCCTTGGTGCGTGGATTCCAATTCTGCAATACGCTGCATCATAAGCAAAAATCCTCTGAGCTGATCAACCTATTGCGGATGATCACGACGGCCTCTTTTGGACATATTCGCGGAAGCTAGCCCCCAAACGATCCAGGTTGGCAGAGGCGCTTCTCAATTGTCGCGGAGTTGGCTCACCTTCAGAGGCGATGCGCAGCCGGTCGCTGAGCTCTTGAAGTTTTTCGAGCGCCACCACGGCTGCCGCGCGCGGTTCATTCGGCAATCCCACGTGGCGCGACAGAACAAATCCGGGACCAGCAGTTTGATCTTCATAATCTGGACCAGCCGGCATCAACGTAAGCGCCTCGCCCAGCGGCTTGATCACCGCGGCCATCAGTTCGATCGCGCGTTTGCCGAATTGACGTAGTAGCGCCGCGTCGCCGGTGGCGTTGTCGAAAACATACTGCAACATACGCAGCATAAGGCCGTAGATCGAATCGAAGCAGTCGGCTACCTCGGAGGTCCGGGTGTCGGTAATCGGATTTGCGCCATGAGCCCCCAGTTGCAGGGAGGCGCCCGCCACTGGATTGCTGATGCTCAGCCGCACGGGCGCGAACGGCTCACCGTTACCCTCTGAGGATGCCAGCTCGATCAGGTAATTCTTCCGGATAGCCTTGAAAAGGCCGAAGTGGCAGTCGTCCCGGTCCTCATCCACACCCTCGCCTTGATGCGTGATCCGCCGTATCGCTTCCAGCGCGCTGGCGCGGTCGATTACTTTCACTAGCTCGGGAAAGTCCACCAAGTCCGCGCCCACCTGACGGTTCGGATAACCAACAAATAAAGTCTCCTCCGGGATATTCTCAAATCCGGATTTGATCAAGGCGTAAAGTTCGCCCACAGTTTTGAAAGCCGGCTGGGGCGATCCCGATAGCGGGCTTTCGGACCGAAGAATAATCGTGGCGGGCCGCTCATACTGAATAAAGCGATCGAGAGCCGCAAGGCTGAAGCGCTCGGTCCGAAGTGGAAGATTCAGCGGATAGTATTTGGGCGGCTGCGGGAAGTTCGGCCGCATGTAATAGGGTGTGCCACCGATCGCCGCCTGCATGTTCCAGACCTGCGCGAGGTGCAGCATTTCCTGAGCTGCGATAAAGAAAACCTGTGCGGCCCAGGCTCGCACCATTTGCAGATGCTGCCACGTCAAGCCGCCCTCCGATAGATCTTGCTTCAGCGTGAAAGCCGAGAAAAGGTACGAACATGCCAAGCCATGCTCGAGCTCGCAGGCTTCAGTCAGCAGACTTAACAGCGCCGAGCGGGACGTGATGGGCATCAGAAGTGAACCTGTCGATTTGCCAGATCGGAGATTACGGCGCGGCAGCTTCGCAACGTCACGGCAAGCGCGGTCAAAGTCGGGTTGGCTGTCCCGGCGGTCGGGAAGACGCTGCTGCCGACGATAAAAAGATTCGGATGATCGTGTGCGCGGCCGTCGCGATCGACAACCGAGTTCACAGGATCGTCACCCATCCGGCAAGTACCCATTACGTGGCCGGCTCCGGTCCATTCATTGCCTAAAGGCGCAAACTTGGCATCCGTTCCGCCGATGGCCTGGAATATTCGGCGAATGACGTCACGCGCCGCTTCGAACGCAGCATAATTGTATTCGGGCACTGTAAACTGGAGCTTCGGCATCGGAATTCCCAGGTTGTCCAAATCGTCGCTCAACTCTACGCGATTGCCTTCGGACGGCAGTAGTTCCGTTGAATAGCTGATGCGGAACATCCGTGTTAAACGATCTTCCACGCGCTTTTTCAAATCCTCGCCGAACAGAAGCTCGGAATCCACCAAGTGCGCCGCCGTTTCTGAAGGCTGCTCCATGCGGCCCCAACCGTCATTGCCGAGCGACATCCGGAAGGCGGCGCGTTGCCGCCGGAATTCGCCGTCGCGAAAGACATCGATTCCGCTGGTGGTCGGCGGTCCGCGGAATGGAAACAGCGGCTCGCGGGACAGGCAACCGCCAGCGCCTTGTGGATGGTCCATCAGGTTGCAGCCCAGTTGGCCGGACGAATTCGCCAGCCCCTGACCTGGAAGAGAGTAGAGCAGGATCTTAGCGCTCTCAATAGTGTGGGCCGCCAACACAACGTACCGTCCCTGGACGGTGTGATCCGACTTGTCCCAGTTCCGATAATGTACGGCGGCGATTCTGGATTCGCCCGGCGCTACGGCGAGCCGCGTGACGACCGCCCGTTCCCGTATTTCGACGCCCGCACCCTTGGCCTTCTTCACGTGAACGGTGCCGTCGTACTTGGCCTGAATCGGACAGATCGGCACGCAAATCGAATTGCCGGCGCAGGCCGGGCGGCCGTCATAGGCCTGCGAATTGCGGGCTTGTGGAGTGTTCATGACGCGAAGCCTCTGGCCATCGATTTCGAGCGATTCGATCGCGGGCGTCACCATCCGGTCCGAATAGCTCTCCCAGATCTTCGTCATCGGAAATGGCTGGGTGCGTTTCGCGCCGAACAGATTATTCCACTGATCGTCGTCGCCTGAGACTCCCATCAGGGCCTCCGCTTCGCAATAATCCGGTTCGAGATCGCAGTAGGTGAGTGGCCAATTCACGCCCACGCCGTACTTTTCCTTCATCCGAAAGTCATTCGGCAGAAAGCGCGGAACGTTGCCCAGGAAATGCCAGGTGCTTCCTCCGGTGCGCCGCAGGTACGTGCTTCTAAAGACGCCCGTGGGATGGTAGTAGTCGGAGCGAGTCTCCGGGCCGGCCGCGAATTTGTCGCCGTCTCCGCCGCGATAGGGCGACCCCGGACTCTTGATCGCTGCCCGCGCGAAAGAGCCGACTAGTTCAACTCGCTGGGGGCCGGTTTCGCCCGCCTCGAGCAGCAGCACGCGCGCTCCGGCCAGCGCTATCTTCCAGGCCGTTACGGCGCCACAAACGCCGGAGCCGATGACCACAACATCGTAGAGCCTATCGCCGTTCGCCATTTTGCTAGTTGTCGGGAGGATAGGTCCAGTGCCCGAAATATCCGCCCGAAAGCCCCGGAGGATGCGAGTGCGCAATTCGCCAGACGATTCCCTGGAAATACTCGGTTTCGCTCAGCGGGGATGGCTGAGAGGAAAGCAGATCGCCCGTGTACCACAGCACGATGATCATTTTGGCCACGCCGCGAAGGGGGTCAACTTTCATGATGCGTTCGCGAATCAGGTCGTCGTGCCCGGAGGGTTCGGCTAGGATGCCCTCATAAACGCGTAAAAGCTCATCCAGCGCGTTCGCTTCAGGAGCTTCGCGCAAACGGCTGAGCAGCCCCGCGGCCAACAGTCGGTTCAACTTTGGCTCACCGGTGAGATCGATCGAGAGTGAATAGAAGAGATCTTCCCGCATGCTGTCTAAACTCCCAAAACGTCCGCCTCAGGGATTCCCAGGCTGTCGATGGCGTCCTCAATACTCTTGTAATTGGCATGCTCGGTTGGGCCCAGCCCGAACACCTGGCCCCAAAATATATCCAATGCTTTTTTGATCTCAGGCTGCGCTTGAATGACCAGCAACGATTTCTCAATAGCGCTACGCAGATTTTCGTCGTCCACGACTACGGCCACTGGATCGCTATGAATGTCCTTTCGCCCGATGCGTATAAGCTTTGCTTCTGCGTCCTCAAAACCGTCTTGCCGGGCCAGATCGACAATCACCCCGTCGTGTCCGGCGCCGACATCGGCCTGGCCTGCATACACAGCGCGCACCGTCCCATCGTGCCCTCCAAAAAACTCCATACGGCGGAACCGAGTGAACGGATTGCATCCATTTTCCACCAGCAGCGCGGCCGGGACCAGGAAATTCGCCGTAGAGAATGAATCCCCGAAACCCATGGTGGGCCGTTTCTTTCGTTCCTGCCGGCACGCCGCGCGCAGATCGTCAAAATTTCGGATGCCGAGGCGGGTTTGCGCGTAAATCTGCGAGAAGTAGGTATCGCCGATCTTGCCGTCGATCTTCCGCAAGGCCACCGCCGCCGGCAGTACCTTAAGATTGCGCCGGTGCGCATATATATAGGATGACGGCTTGATGAGCGCGATCTCGCAGGCCCCTTCCGCCGTCGCCTTGGTCTGGTCGGCTACCGACATCACCGGCAAGACGCTGATGCTGACCGAGGCGCCAGTCCTCTGAAGCTCATGTTCCAGTGCCGATGAGAAGTCGGTTACCGCGTCGCGAACCTCCTGGTCCGTACGATGTTGCGTGATGTCAGGATAATAGCTCAAGCGAAGAATTGTCATACACGCTTGGATGCCCTCCTATGCGATTTCGTCTTCGCGATGCAACCTCGACTTGAAGCCGTCGGTTGCGATCACTCGGGCCCGCAAGCGCCGGGCGTTTGGAAAGTCGCGCCGGCGCACGTCGTACTCCGGCGTATCCGCGCCCACCGCGATGGTTTGCCAGGTGGCGCCTTCGTCCGTGCTGACTTGTACTGTGTATTTCTCGTTGTCTCCGCCAGCAAAGGCGAGCCCAGCCGGACCGCGTGCGCCGGGCGCTTCACGCGAATCCACGATCTCTTCGAAGACCCTCAGCGCCACCCGTTGCGTCTCCGCCGAAAGCGGTGCAAACGTGTCGACGATTCCGGTCTCCTCCTCCACTTCATCGCGGCAGGCGTCGAACTTCACGCGCGCGGGGACCGTCTCGATCAACTGTCCCTCACCGTCGTAGAGTTCGATCCGCGCCCGCCCCTCATCCCCGGAAGGAAAATTCGAGCCCGCCAGCGGCTGCATCACATCAATGTTCCCGGTTCGTCGCGTGAAGTTCACTCGGCCGACGATGTTCAGCCATTTTGTCATGACCGCCTCTAACACTATTGTCTCTGAAGGGGCAAAATCCATCGACGCCATGGCAAGCGGACCGGCTGGCGGCTGCGCTTCGGCGGTGATCCGGTCGAGTAGGCGTGTGTAGGTGTGGTCCGACATCCAGATGAACGGGCAGTAGCACATCACGTCGTGATACTTCATTCCCGGATAAACGGTCATGGGCAGCCCGAGCGGCGGGTCGCCAATGTCGAAGCCCACAAACCGCTCGTCCGGTCCACACAATTGTCCGGCTGGAAATGGATAGGTGGGGTCGTTGGGCGTATCGCCGCAGCCCGATCCCAGATGTCGCCGTCCGAAAGTATGGGCAAGCTCGTGACCGGTGTACCAATCGCCGTAAGAGCCGTCCGTATCCCACGGGTATCCTTGCGGACCGGTGGGGCCGGAAGCCACCGCGGAGGGATCCGGTTGAGTCGGGATCACTGAAGCCAGCCCGCGCATGAAGCCGCCGCTGTCGGCGACCAGACCGAAATAATGGGCCAGTGCATCGCCTCCCGATGCCATGTCGGCGTTTCGCATAGCGGTCAGCCGCACATTGACCAAACTCGCATCGTTGATGGGACCGGGCTTGGCCGCCGCCACTGTGATTTTCGTCAGGACCACCTGCGACACCGGATAGGCGCGCCGGAGCCAGGACTCGATCAGGCTGAGATCAAGCGCGCTCGGTTCATGCTCTCTGGGTGGACTGCCGGTCTGATACCGAATGGAAACCAGGCGGATTCGCAACGGCGGCACCTCACGGAATTCAACCGTCTGTTTGGCCGTGACCACGAGATCCAGTTGCTCGCCGGTATCCGCAAGACGGATCGCGCCCGTCCGCAAGCTGCACAGTCCTGGAACAGTCACACTTGATGGCAAGCGAAAATTCAGGCTGGCTTGTAACTTCAAGCGTTTGTCGGTGATCTTACCATTCTGGGCCGGATCGAGATCCAGAGTATTAATCGATGGAACCAGGATGGGCCCATTGCCGGCGGCCGTCACTTCCAGTTCGCCGCGCACGGTGACGACACCAGGAGCCGGGCGGTCGAGATACACGCGGACGACGGTCGGTTTTTCCGCCACCAGCGGCACGCTGTTCGCTAAGTCCTGAACAACCTGAGTGACTTCTAGCCCAACCACCGCACACGGGCCTCCCGGCTGAGGAGCGCCAGCGAAGAGCAGTGGATCAAACTGTTTTTTTGGACCGCTCATACTCTACTCGTCGTCAAAAACCGAACTCCAAGTCACACGCATTCGGCCAGGCGGATCGGGTTCGCCGGGCCCGGCAATCCAGGGCCCCGCATTGTCGTCGACAGCGTGAGTGGCGCGGTTCCAATCGTATTCGAACAGGGTGTTGTAGTAGCTGACGATTTCGGCATCCCAAAAAACTAGGCTGGCGTCCCGGTTTTGCTTCACTCCCTGGCTGGTCCAGTTTTGACTCCCGAGAAGAACCATCTTGTCGTCCACGATTATTCCTTTGGTGTGGCAGCCGTTCATGAGGCGCACGCGCTGCATTGGAAAATCCCAGAACTTGAGCTTCGTAATGATGTCCCGCGGGCCAAAATCGCCCCGCACGATGATTTTGACGTCGATGTTGTCGTCCTTGCACTTATCGCGCAGCACCAGAAACAATTCGTCCATGTATTCGGTGGCGTCGTTCTTGGGTGCAAGGCTTTGGTTCTCGAAGTACAGCTTGCTTTGCGCGCTCGCGATCATCCCGGCTACGAACTGGAAGTAGCTGCCCTCGTCGGGCGTCAACAGCGGCCGCACCCGCAATTTCCGCGAGATAGTTTTCTCAGAATGAAAGAGCGGCGGACCGGCCAGATCCTCATCGGGGATCGGAACAAACAGGTCGGGCATGTTGGGCGACGGAGCGGGTGGGCCTCCCGAAGCGATCTGAAGCGGAAGCGCCTGCTCGATATCGTGTCGGATGAACCGCTGGAATTGCTTGGACAGATTCTCATTCTGGACCAGAACATGCCACTCGCGATTGTGCCCCCTCTCGAACTTGGAGGCATTGAAATTCGTGGGTGGATGCAACGGATCTTCTTCCGGCTGATTGGAGTTTTTCCAGTTGCCGCTGGATAACCATGTCTCGACGCCGTCGCGAACTGAAACCTTGATGTGATAAGCAGAGGGAAAGAATCCATCAGTCACCTGCCGGGCTTGGGCGTTCGCGGCCCAGACAAACGTGAACCGTGTTCCGAGCGCTGCATCCAGCCTGGAAGTTATGTCGGTCTGACGAAGGTCGCCGGAGCTGAACTGCTTGCCTTTTCCATCGAAGACGAACTCGAACGTGCGCGGCGCCTGTAATCCGGCCAGGAGTCCGTCCAGAATGTGCTCCGCCGTGAATTCGTACATGGTGCTGACCAATCCGGATTGTGTTCTCGAAAAGAATTGCTTCAGCAAACGCCAGCCAACATCGCTGCTGGCGTGGCAGACGACCGTCATGTCTTCGTACACTTCCGACAGCGGATCGTCGGGTGGAACGTAAGGCCGCAGCGGCCCGGCCAGCGCCTCGGACTCATCCGGATCGCCCGGCAGCAGGGCCGAGACTCGCCACCGGAACGGAGGGCCAATGCCGGCGGATTCGTTTTCCTGCAGCAGCCGAAATTGCTCATCGGGAGTCGCCAGCACCACGTCGACGACGGCCTTCCCCAGACGCCGGGGGATCAACGCGGAGGTGGCCAGCTCAGTTACGTCAAGCTTTCTCAAGACGGCCACCTGAACCGCAGGCTCATCGGTAACCCGGCCGCGGCGGAATCGGAACGCCGGCCGCACCACGACAGCGCCAGGCAACTGAAGGAGTTCGTTACCATGCAGCCGAATCGCTAGCAGAACGTCTTCAAACGCAGCCGATCTTTCGGCATATTCCGTTAGGGCTCTCGATTTGGGCACAGTCCGCCTCCCAGGTTGCGCTGTTTAGATGCTGATCTTCACAAATATAAGCGAGATCCATCGATTTGACAACAACATACTGAAATATTTGGCGGGTCATCGATTGGCAATTTGGCGGCCAGCCGAGTCATAAGTTGCAGACCGGACTTAAACTAGAGGTCGGGATCGGCAATGTCGAAGATGATCCAGTGAATGCTGTAATCAAACCACCGTTGAAACGCTGCGAAGCTCCGGTCCTCCGGCCAATCTTCCTTCACGCGGTCCCAGCTCTCCAGTTCTTGCTTCAAAACCTCCGGATACGCAGCTCTCAAAGCCTGAAGGCGTACGTGCGGCTCACGTCGTCGCTCACATACCACAAACGCCAGTATCCCCCTGCTGCCTGACCCGAGGTGGAATTGCGGATCAGCGTAGCAAATCTATTGCAATCGAATCCTCTTGCCTCCGCCTTCGACCAATTGCCGTCCAACTCTTTGGAGTTACGAACGGCATCCACCGACAAAAAAACGCCTCGGTTGGCATGATTTGAGCTGTAATTTAGGAAAATGCTACCCGCCAAATCACCACGATTCTTCCGACTTCAAACAGGTACAGGGTTTGATTTTGCAGATGGGCTTGCCACCTCGGAATGGCAAACGGCTTGCCGCGCGGTTCCAGAAGCGCAACCTGCTGGCTCACAAGATGGGTGTGATTGATGAGGACTACTGTACAAAAGACCAACGACCCCGGCGCATTGTTGGTCGGAAGGTCCAGCTCGCCGCCGACGAAGTATTCGCTGCCATCGCCATCGTCGAAACGCTTGGCGGAAGTTTCTATGCCCGCGTGCTCCGATCGGGCTGCATGAGCACCGGAGCCCCAGCATACCGAAGCGGGATCACTAAACCTCCCCTCGAAATCCTCTACGTTCGGTCTAAGTCATTCATGGCCGACGGCTCCTTTTTCGAGATACTGAAGCATTCCTGGCATGCCGGCAGGCACATGGGCGGATAACGTACGTTGCCTTGGAGGTGCGGGCTGCTTAGGAGACATTGGTGCTCCATGGCACTTCTTGAACTTCTTCCCGCTGCCGCAATAGCATGGGTCGTTACGTCCGAGCTTGGTTGGCTCGTCGGAACCTTATCCTTCGATCACCAACCCCGGGAAGTATCGCCGACGCCTTTGTCATGTTCAAGGTCAAGTGCCGTCCCCGGACTATCGAGGCCGCCCCGATTCTACAAATCGTCTCCGCGGACTCTCTTGACTCTAACGAGAAGGACCTAGTTGGCTCGAGATGAGGATGAGCAGGTTCGAGTGGACGTCGCGACGCCAGTTGAGGATAACCTCTTACCAAAGACGCTGCCGAGGACGGGGCGGGGATCCGGCAGCCAAGCCGGACATTTTGTAACAATGGCTCGATATTGAAGCGCCAACTGTCGAACTTCTGGGTCGAAATCGAAAAAATCTGGACACGTCATGTTAAAAGCTCTATGATGTCTAGACAAAGCTGCTAAACTCAGCAACTCATTACGCTCCGGCGGCGGGATTGTTTTCCTCAACCTATTAGGAGGATTATCGATGCGGCATTGGGGGTGGTATGGAGTCGTTGCGCCCATTCTGATCGTGGCCGCAACAAACGGATGCGGAGGACAGATCAAAGCCACTCCGCCGATTCCGGGAGCTATCAATTGGCATGGTTCGTCCACGGGGGCTTTCCCGCCGATTGTAAACCAGAGAATGACGCCCTATCCTGCCCTGCGATATCACCCGAACGATGTGATCACGGTTCGCGCAGGAGGATGCGTGGCCGTTGGAGGAGATGCGTCGGGCAGGCGGTATGTGAACCCCGTTGGGCCGGATTCCGAGCGACTCTATCACGGAAGGATCTGGATTCCGGGTGTTACGCCGGGATTAGTTCGCATCGCAGGATGGCAGGGATCATTTCGCGTCCCAGCCGGTCTTCCGGATTCGGACAATCTTTTTGTTCGGTTGGGTTATGAAGCCTTGAATAACTCGGCTGCCCAAGTTCCCTCGTCGGGGGCTGGGTTTTCGGGGCAATGCATGGGGGAGAGTCCAGCATTTGTCGAAATTCAGATTGCGAGCGGCGGCAACACAAAAGCCCCTTCTCTGCCGTTCGATTTGGTGTGGGACCGGTTCGACTCCAACTTTCTACCGATCCATCCCTGGTGGAATTACTGGAATCTCTCCACCCATACGAACGACTTGCCGGACGCACAGGCGGACACGACCTGCGCGGCGTTTCCAGAAGCGGCGGACGGAACGGTGAGCTTCGGCCAGACGTGTACAGGGCAGGAGCCTTGGATCGATCACCCCATCGATATCCAGAACGCAATTTGCCACGTTGGTGGAATGTCCGGTACGCTCCATGGACATGCGAACTGGGGTATGGCGACCTATCGCGGAAAGACGAGCTGGTCGGGGTGGGGATTTGACGGCGATTCCGATATGAGCCTTCGGCCTGATGACGACGAAGGCCCACATTCGATACTGACGTCTGGAAACGATGCAGATGGCATCGAAATTGAATTTGCATCCTATGAGACTTTGAAATCTTTCAAAACGAAATGGTGGACCGGTTTGCGGGACCAGATCGAGAATGGAGCGCCGGACCTCGATGGGTGGGAAGCGGTGGTCACAGGGCTAGTGGGGCTGGACAACGAGCACGGGTCTCATGCGGAACTGCATCCGGTGTTCGCGCTGGCGATGCGCCATCCAGCGGATGCCGACTCGACGGGTGACGAGATCTGGGAGATTTTCGCACGCAATTGGGGGAATGAGGGATTTTGTAGTCAGGACGTCCACTATATGGATTTGCCGGGCAATCGTTACATGCTGCGCCTGCCATGGCGTCGCGGTGATGCGCTGCCGAAGAGCGATATGACGTTCCGATCGACGACGACGGGCAAAAGTGTCGCTCCCGTGATCACCGGATCGAAGGAGACTGGGGTGCTAGTGGCTTTCGACTTGGGACTTCCGGAGTTGCGGAACATCATCGAGGGCGAGCTAAGGTTGCACTGGCCGCCCCCGCCTCCCGCGCCGACCGTGGCGCCTCCACCCGCGCTAGTGACGGCCTCGGTTTCCCCGGCTCCCAGAAGGCCGGCGGTCAAGGCGAACGGCGAGGAAGGGATCAACAATGTATTTCGCAGCTTGACGCCGGCTCAAAGGAAGGAGATCCAAAAGATAACCAAGCCCCTGGATCGGCTGAAGCAGCTCTGCGATGTGGCGCAGAAATCAGGCAAGGCTACGGACGAGTTCAATCAGGTATGTGCCGAAGGGCGGCGCGCTGCATCGGCCAAGTGAGAGGCGGGTAAGATTTCAAAACAAAGGAGAATCGATGCCGCGATTGAGTTTGCTGGCGCTCGCCATTGTAGCGAGTGCGCAATTGAGTGTGGCCCAACCCACGATCAGAGATATCAACCCGAACGCGCTCCCGGCCGGGTCGAACAGCGTAACTGTGACGGTCACAGGGTCGGGATTCTCGGCGGGCCAGCCTAGTTTTGTGTTTGATCCGCAAAATGTAATTAACGTGAGCGGGATCAACGTGGCCAGCGACACGAGCATTACTGCGATTTTTACGGTTCAAAGTGGGATCAAGGGCTATATCCGCGTATCCGTGACAGTCGCGAGCAAAACGACCGTAATGAGCATTCCATTCGATGCCGGACCGCTGGCAAGCGGAAGTTCAACGGACTGTCCCCAGCCGGGGGATACAACGAAGCCGGCCTGCAGCACGGTTCGGTGGGAAATTGACGGGAATGCGTCTACGCTATCGCCGAGTCAGACGAACACAAAGACCTCGCCGGATGTAGTGTTCAAACTCGACTATCAGGTGAAGTCCGCCAAGCAAGGCTCCAAAGCGCCAATGAGTCCCAATAAAGCACCCACACCGGAGGGTTTTGTGGACCATTTTGTCAGCCACCTCATCTTCAAAACAGGGATCACGCAAGCAGGCGTTGCAGACAAGCTCCAACCGCTCACAGCGACTGCATCCACTCCTGCGTCCGCGACCTGTCCGACGACAACGGGGCAGGGAGCTGCGGGGGCGAGCGGAGCCTCCGGGGCGAGCGGCGCTTCCGGAGCCGCGGGGTCCTGTACGGCGATTGCGCCGAAACAGGCATTCATCGTCGAAGGAGGGGGCACGTTCGGCTGGACGATCAATCGAGACGCGAGCGGGACATTCGCCGAAGTCGGGCTGGCAGCTCGCGGATCATTCCAGGCTTTATTCAAGGGCAATCAAGTCGTAGATAGCTCTGGGGTGACCTTTGCGGATCTGAGCTCGAACAACTCTCGCGACTCGGTAGGATTGTACGAGGCGGTCGGGCGGTTCCGCCTGGCGCAGCCGCATGACGCCAACAGTGTGGGCAGCGGGGGATATTTCGCCAAGAACGTCGACGACCTTCTGGTGGTCGAAGCGGGCTACCAGAACAACTCCGGGCTTATGCATCTCATTCCGAACAGCAGCGCCAACACTCGGAACCGATTCGTGGGCCGGTTCTATGCATATCCCGAAATCGACAGTAAAACGCATACGAAGGTCTTGTTCGGCCTCGAGTACAACGGGGGAATCAACGGGGGCCCGAGAGATATCAAGATATTCTACGGCTTCAATCTGGATCCGTCCAAGTTGATCAAGCCTGATCCGAAGCAGTAGTCAGCGTGCGGCCACAAACGACGTGGCCGACCGCCGGGCAGCAAGAACAAGCACAAAAGCCATCGTCCAGGAAGGTGGGTGACCACGTGCTGCGGTCCAGCGTACTGCATCGTGTCTAGCGCCTCAAGATCGGTTTCTTCCATTCGGCCCTGCCCATCACCAGATCGTCGATCCCGCTGACGATTGCATAGACAGCCCCAGCTAACGCAATCCCCTGAATCAGCCCGCTGATTGTCTTAGGGTCCTGCTCAGAGCACCCCACGCGATCATCGCACCCGTCGCAATCTCCGCGCCGCCATAGACCTCTCGCAGCCCTTTGCGGACGAGGTAGAGGGCGATAGACAGAAGGAGAGGCACGGCCAACGCGAATCGCAGGGATGTAAGGGTTCACCAGTTTGGGGGCGAACTTGTCCCATAATTCGGCGAGTGTGATTGGGAACACCACGATCGCCACGGCCGACGCTCGGGCCGCGACTGTTGGGATTGAGTCGCGTCGTCTGCGGACCCAAAAAGTGCTAACAGATTGCTAGCAGGAGATCCAAAAAACTGTTCGAAGTGGCAAAGGCCGTCGGTTACGATTCCTACGCCGCCTTCAGCAAAGCGTTCAAACGAGTCTTCGGGGTCGCACCTAGGGAGTATGAACGAAATGCGAGAGTACAGGTCGAAATGCCCCGTTGAAGCGGTGCAGGTCATTTGCTCGCCAGTACAGGCAAGAATAACTAAGGTCAAAGTCCAGACCGGCGTAGAATTCCGCGCAACGCCAAACGACCCATCGCCTCGCCAAGCCTTAAGCCATGGATGTAGCCGATTAGGGTTCTTCTTCGCTTCCACTCCACCCCAGAGACTGAAATATGTTCTGGTTCCCGACCAGAATCGACTCTACTTTGCACTTGGTGACACGACTGTTGAGTTAAGGCCTAGTCGTAGCGCTTAGCGACGAACTCCGCCCGCACTCAGTATTTGGGCCGTGAAACCGCGATATCGGAAAGTGGCGCACACGGAAGTCGCGTGGTGGGGAGTGTGAGGGTTCGGGCCGCCACTATTTCTTCCCCCACCAAACGTGTTTTCCTTTTTGAAACCAGTTGCCGTTCCAGCCGCCACCCGTTCCACCACCCGCCAGTGCGTTGGGATAAGTCGTCCCGAACTGTCTCGCCGAAAATGGCGTTATACTCGCTAACGGGGAACGCCAGTTCTCCGTTTCACGCTGAACCAGCACAATCCTCATGTCGCATAGACTGGTGTCCGTGATTCCGGTGATCACCACGGTGCCCGGCGTCGGTAGTCGTCCCTGAGGAATCAGCACTCAGCTATCGCAAAAGTTCCAGGTTGACGAGTCGATTTGACATGGCACTGGTGCTTACATCGAAACGATTTGCGAGGACACAGAGATCATCCTCGTCGTCCAGGTCTAGGTCGTGCCTTTTGATCTCGGAGCGTACAAGTCTTGCGGGCATCAATAAGGCCGCTGCAAAGGCGTTCGCTTCTACTTCTTCTTGGTCGTCTCCCTTCGACGATTGCTGATCGCGCCTATAGACGACGTACTTATCAATGAACAGCCGCGATTGAGACGACCCCTTAACGTGTAAAACGAAGTGTCCGATTTCGTGAGCGAGCGTAAACCGCTGTCGCACCGGTGCATGCATCGAGTTATAGCCGATCACCGCCTTCTTATTCTCCACAAGGAGGAGGCCCGAGATGTCGTCGCCCAGAGCCGTGGCTGTGGTGATTAAGTTCAGATACTGTGCTACTCGCTCAATGGGTACAGGAACCCGACAGGTTCCGCTGCTGCGAAGTAGCTCCTCCGTCCGCTGCTCGATAAGTTCACGCTTTTGCTTGTACATATGGTTTAGCTTGTGCGGTCCGATTCAATAGTCGTCAACAACCTCCCGACGATGCCCGTGAGCTTCTTCTCGAGTGAGGCGTTACCGTCCGCCTCAGATTTGATTTGCTTACGCATCGCATCGTTCAATTTAGCAGTCCTTTCAGCGGGCAGAAGATCGGCGCGACGGGGAATGAGCGAGACGAGGTCAATATCCAAGACTTCGGCAATTTTCCAGAGTAAATGCAAAGGGGCGTGTTGGCGCCCAGCCTCGATGTTGACGATCGAAGCACGACTAACGTCGAGACGTTTGGCGAGTCTCGCCTGGCTAAACCGCTCCACCGACCGCTTTCGTGAATCCCGGATTCTCGCCCCAACGACTCTGTACAGAGTTTCGTCATCCGTCATCGTTTAGATTATACCCATTCTGCCAGTGTGGTGTAGAGTTTTACAAGCATGCTTATGGAGACAACATGTTTCTGTATCATGCCGGTTGACACCGCTTTGGCGGCGGGCGACAATGTGTTAGCCGTTCACGACGCCTGTATGGTCTTGAAGGTCGGAAGTTGGATTTTAGGGGGGCTATGAATAGTTTGAGAGTGTTTTCTCGTGGCTATTTGATGCTTGCGGCGATTGGAGCGTTAGTCGGCCCGCACGTCACCGCACAGACCTCGGTGATATCCCCACTGTCTGCAAACGACGTCTCTTGGCTGTTTCCGCCACCAACGGGAGTCGCGGATCTTGGGAAGTTGATCGCCGTAAGGGATCTGATCCCACAAAATGCCCCTGATCCTACGCAGAGCCAGGTCGTATGGTCTTTTTCTGCGTTTCGCCAATTTCTTAAACTCGCAAATGATGCCCAGATTACCCTGCCACCAGCGGCGCAATCGATAGATGCGTGGTTCGTCGCGGGTGTCCGTATCGACGCCGGTGCGCCAGGCCTCTCTGAAGAAATCAACGGCGAGTTCGGACGGACACCGCAGATTCGTTTAATTGTTCAACCGGTCACTCGGGATCCTCAAGGGAATCCCATTGTTCTCGATATCGCGGGGCATCTTATTTTCAATCTCATGCTTCCGCCGGTAGGCGCCGCGCACGATGGATGTCTGCCCCGGCTCACACCCGACATGGTTACGTTTCAGGCACTCGTTGCTGACATCGCCGCTTTACGAACTAAGCTCAGCACAGGAGGACTAGGTGCGAACAAAATTATCACGGCCGGAGTTCCTTTGGGTGTTCACCCTGGCTTAGCCGACCAAACGACTGCACGCAGAGTCCGGCAAGAGATGAAAGACCTTCTTGAGAGAAATATCTCAGACCAACGACTGTTCGCCATGGCGATTGCGGCAGTTCCGTCACCAGCGTCCTCACCATGGATATTCTTGTCGATGCAGAGAGCGCCAAACGGCGATTTCTCTGCCGTTCCCATCCCTACGCTCGATGGTCTGCGAACCACGCAGGAGTTCACGGGGTCAGTAGTGAATCCAGCTCCCCACACGAATAACCTGAATCCAATCACGTGTAAAAGCGGGGCGATGCTGCCTTTTGCTGACAGGAAAGGATCCTCGACAGCCGATCTCTTCCCGAGTCCGTCTCCCTCTGCTAACCCAAAGGAGATTCTGGATCTCATTGCCGATCCTAATAGAAGCAATTTCTTCAACACCGATTGTGTGAGTTGTCATACTGAAACGCGTCGAGCTAGGAGTCTTTTGCACATGGACGCCTTTCCGGGGATCGACCCGGCAGTCCTGCCGAAGGCAGATTACACTGTGCGCAATTTCGGCTGGGCACCTCCCATTGATGGCCTTCAGGCCGTAGCGACTAGGCGTACAGCAACCGAAACGGCTGCGGTCCTGGCGTTTATCAACTCTTTGTTCTTAGCCAAGCTAGGTAATTAGCTATGCGACCAAGACTTCCTTCGCTAGCCACGATGGCTGGGCTATTGATTGCGGGCGGGTGCAGCCACCCGTCGTCAGTACCCTCGAAAGCCGGCTCCGCTTCCCCTGAAACCGTGCAGTGGAGCAGTAATGGATGGTCAGACGCGGAGCGCGCCCAATATCATCATCTCGCCGAGGGCAGCGAGCTCATGCCGTACGTCGTGTTAGCTAACGTCGTGAGCGTGAAGACCCATAGGCCGTTCCTCGATAACATGGAGCGGTTTGGTTTTGTCCCAGATGCACCCAGCGCGACGAATCCTCACGGTCTGCCCATCGGCATTACAACGGTGAAGTCTCGCGCCAAAAATTTTACTGGTCTGGAAATGGTTGGCTTCAATTGCGCCGCGTGCCATGTCGCCGAAGTGGACTACCGGGGGAGAAGGCTGCTGATTGACGGAGCGCCGTCTTTGGTCAACCTTCAGGCCTATCAGATGGAATTCAAGGAATCCCTTGATGCTACAATGCACGATCCGGTGAAGGTCTTTACCCTCGTACTAGCGATAGACCGCGATCTAATTTCCGATAACGCTCACGCCGACGAAGTTTCGAATTACAAGACCGATCCTACCTTCAAGACGGCGGGCGATATTGCCTCTGTCTCAACCGCCGATAAGGGTCTTCGGAGCGTTCCTTCAGCTGTGGCGGACGGCTCAAGGGCGTCTTCTGCTCTCAAGGGAAAGAACTTTGCAACACGGGTTCCGTTGCTCCTCGCGCTACTCAGAGCGAGGCTTGCCTACATCAAACATGGCGATCTCCTGCTGAATGGCACCGAACCTGGGCCGGGCCGAGTTGATGCTTTTGGTGCAGCCCGCAATATGCTGTTCTATAGGGACGCCGTACCAATGCAATCGCCAGTCAGTTTTCCGTACATCTGGGACGTTCCCGATAACACGAAACAGCGCTCCGCAACAGATGTTGTGTGGATTCATTACGACGGCAATACGAACTCGATCCTAGAGCGTAATATTGGGCAGGCTGTAGGGATGGGCGCAGTCTACAATCCGGACACATATGAATCGACGCTGCGGATTGCCAACCTTAGCCGACTCGAAGTTCTTACTCATAAGCTCCAGTCGCCGAAATGGCCAGCTGATCTTTTTGGTCCGATCGATGAGCTCAAGGCGAAGGTCGGAGAAAAGATCTTCAGCGACGTATGCCACGACTGTCATCAGAACCGCCTCTATGGGCTCACCGACGTCGGGACGGATCCCGAACGCGCAATCAGCTTCGGCCGGCCCGTCGGCGGAGGAGTGACATTCCCCGCAGCGATTAAGCCGATCCTTGACGGACTGAAGGCTCGTGCTTTCGCCGATGATGGAATCCCCCCGGCGATTCAGGCCGGCATGGATGCCAAGCCTGTAATATGGCGCGCGACGGGTCAATACCTGGCTCGACCTTTAGCGGGCGTTTGGGCAACGGGTCCGTACCTTCACAATGGGTCCGTGCCAACGCTTTGGGATCTCCTGCACCCCGCTCAGCGTCCAACTAAATTCATTGTCGGGAATCGCGAATACGATCCTGTAAAGGTCGGCTACTCGACAGGAGGGAATGGATGGTCCTTCGACACGTCACAACCGGGAAATAGCAACCTGGGACACTCTGGCGAGCGGTACGGTACCAACCTGAACGAAGACGAGAAGGCGGCCCTACTTGAGTATTTGAAGACCATCTGAGACAGAAGACAAAGCGCATCGAGCCACCCTGCTGATCGACCGCCGCCAACTTAAAGCTCTTCGGGGGAAACTCAACACGGGCGCGCCGCTCCTCCGGCCCGCCTCTGGCCTTCATGCTGACGGTAAATCCCTGGTCGTCGTTGGCGATGACATTCTCAAAAGGACAGGACGAGCCCGAGGAGGTTGCGGCAAGATATACGAAATATGTAACAGCAGCATTCTGGGTGGGTAGGCTGTGTCCGACCTAGAGCTTGGCTTCCCGTTCGGCGAGCTGCTCAGCAGCGCGGCGACGACGATCGCTGCTGCTATCGCAGCCAGGAGAACAAAAATCGAATCGAATTGCAACTCAAAACGCCCAGGCGATTCTCGATCCCATGCCGATCGATCAATACTCAAGCAAGCTGGCCACGATGATGGCGCAAATCAATGAGTTCGCTCCTGTCATCACCCTGAGTCCAACTTTATTGCCTGCCGGCCAACCTCGACCCGGTTCGGCACTCGCTTTCCGTCCACTCTTGCAGGGGCTGTCACGAAGGGGAAAACACATACACAGACGGATCGTGAGGGAGAACGGGAACGCGTCGACCATAAGGTTTAGGAGGGCGAGTATTGGGAGCGGACCGTCAACGCATTGCTTCCACGCTAGGTGCGACCCAGGAGAAGAGAAATTGCGAGATCGATGGAAAAAGATGCGCCAGAACTCCAAGGAAAGGCAGCCCTCCCAGCGCAATCAACTGAATCCAGAAGTCGCGATTCAGTTCACCCGCATTCGTTCGCGAGATTTGGCTCAGAATGCGATTTCGCTCCATCCCTGCCAGCACTCGATACACAATCAGACTAGTTGCAAGGAACAAAAGAGCTAGGTAGCGTGCCAAAACCAACGGCCCTTGCGGATTGTATGAATTCAAAAACGCGGTCAACATCAAGAACCCCAAACTGACCTGAAATGCAATCCGACGCGTTTGCTCCACTAGGTAGACAACGTAGCGACAAAGCTGGAGCGTCACAAAATCAGCGCTGAACCGTAGGAACCTCTTCGCCGGCGTCCCGGCAGTCGGGTCCCGTTCCTCTACTGGCGAGTCCTCATTTATCTCTGTTCTCCATGTCGGGACCAAGTCCTTTGACAAGACCTGCGCCGCGAGATTGACGCTTGTAACTTCATAGGTGTGGAGTTCCGCTAAGCGGAGGGCTAGTCCCGCCAATTGGGGATCGATGCTGGTCGTGCGGCGAAATGAAACGTCCCTGAATTTGTTGAACTCTTCGATCACCCTTGCTGCCATCGATGCGCCGGGATTGTACCCGCCTTCCTCTGGCTGATGCATTGACGCTTCGATCTCAGCTCCTTCAACCCGTTTCCTAAGAAGCGCCCGGCGGTTATGAAGCGCAGTAAGCATTTGCCTATCCAACTGTTCCTTGCTCACCGAACGATGAAAAGCCCATATCGGCTGACGCGGCCAGTCTCGCGAGACGCGATCCAGGGCAGTTTTTAGTGGAACAAGCTCCAATAATCCTAGAAATCGCTTGAAGTGCGCCCAAAGAATCGCCAGATCGTAACAGCCAGTCGCGAGACAAAACAGAACAAGTGACACGGAGATCGTTAGAACAAGATTGTATGTCGGTATTTCGAACGCACCAAGACAGCTGGTTCCTCCCAGGACAACCAAGCTGGCTGCCACCATGAAACCGCAAACAGCTATTCGGCGCCACCAGTCGATCGGCTCCAACTGCACTGGCGCGAGAATATGCCGTTGTATGGCTTGGTGCTCCTTGATCATCTCGGGCCAATCGATCTTAAGGAGGGAGAGGCGCGGGCGCCCAATGCCTGCAAAAGTATAACGCCTAAAATAGGAGAGTGAGAAAACCAGAAACATTAAACAGAGAATCGCAAACGGCAACGCCGGTGAAGATCCAGAAAAAAGATCCAGTGCTCTCAACCGAAAAAACAGTCCGGTCTGGCGAGTCCGTTCATGCAGGCACGCGTAGCCCCAAGCGCTTGTTGCAACCACGAACATCCCGACAGCGATACCACCGTACACGGCACCGTGAAATGCAGAGTTCGACATTGTGCGCCACGACAGCGTGCCCTGTTTCCGTAGGGCCCAAAGAATCCCGCCCATGCTCGCGATCGGCGCTAAGAATCCGAGGAACGTGAGCGTTCCGATGAGTTTTGGGCTTGCGGGCCACGGAGCGCGCTCAGCGATCGCCCACCATGCGGGGAATCCTAGGACCCATGCCAGGGCGCTAAGAGCTAGACACCCTCCCAACAGCGCTAGCAGTCTCGGCCGATATGAATCAGTCAGCGTCAGCCAAACTGGCTTGCTGACCAATCGAAAAATGTTGGACCCCACCAGGAAGAAGCACCCTACACCAATCGCCATCGATGTCAAGAACGCCGTGACTTGCCACGCGAAAGGTGGCGGTTCATCTTGGGGAAGCTGTCGATAAAGGCCACTGTTGGGCGCGAACCAGTCTCGGTGCGCATCATGAGATTCATCAATCAAATCAAACGCGGAAAAACCTTTTCGCGTCAAAGAAAGCAACCACAAACCCGGGTGGGTTGCTTCGCACTCGAATTGTCCGTAGGCCCTTAATCGGGCCTCTCCGTGCCCGTCTGGCGCGATGTCTCTCAGGAGGAGTTGCGTCACATTAAATATTCCCTGAAAGTCCGGACCCGGAAATGTCAAATGGTCCGTAGCATAGGAACTCGGATTCAACCATTCATCACCCTTGAAAAACATCGGGTAAGTTGACAAGAACAACGTTCCCATCAAGTGGTTCTCCACTGCCGCGGATACGAATAGAATGTCTGGATTTCCGATGAGAATCCGAGTATCCGGGCTGTCCCGGCGCACGAGGCGTGCCAGGAAGAGCGAATCGAGACTATTTGTCGCCGCAATGAAGACGATGCGGGTCCGCCTTCGCTTTAGATCTTCGGTAATTGCACTCACTGCCGCATCCTGCGAAAGCGGCGTTTGCCCTTCCGAAAATAGCGGAATGCTGTCCTCTCCAGCGTTCGGATCTTTGATGGAGAACTCAATGGAAGCCGAAGGGACCTCGCTGCGACTAGTTCCTCTGGTACCGCTCTCTTCCTTATAGGCATTCCTTATGTGGGCGATATCACGCGGAAAAACATACTGTGGAATCTGGCCGGCGGGGAAACCCTCGGCAAACCCGGATTCATCCTCTACCAAGTATGCGGCGTGCTCCGGCTTTACGCCGTAAAGGTCAAGTACTTTTCGAAAAACTTGCGTATAGTCTTCGGACGTTGCGATGCCACCGCGAAAAGTTAAGCCGGTGCTCCTATGAAAACTCTCCGCATAGCCGCCATTGGAAATTGAGCCGCCATATACCACGGTGTGCACCTGTCTTGCGTCAGGCCATGCGGCGGCCTTCCAGGAGGTTATGAGCTGGGACAAGGAAGAGAAAGACCCCGAGAATGTTGGTGCGAGGAGACCAATCTCGTGATCCTTGCTGGACAATACGCTGGCCAAGTGCATCGCACCAAAGAAAGACGGCCCGCTAGCCCCGCTGGTGGGCGTCTCCGGCACCAAGAGCACAAATAGAGCCGTGTGCGGGGATGAGGCGCCACCAACGCGGCGGAACACAAGGATTCCTGGGAACTCTTCCTGCTTGCGTTCCAGCCGCCTTTGCCTCCGGCGCTCGCCTATATCGCCCTCAGCGGGATCGAAACGGTCCATCCATGGCAGCCACTGCGACGCAAACTCCCAACCCGCGGCTTGAAGAGACCTTTCGATGGCCTCGATCTGCCTATCGAAAAACAAAGACAGCCGGGTGTGACGCGGATCGGTGACCGTGGCAATGATGCTCCAGGTCGAATACGATTGAAAATCATGAGGCAAGCCCAGCAGTAACCGTAGTTCTTGGAGATCGGGCAATCCCTCCTGAGCGACCAGGGCTTTCAGCAGCTTGTTCACAGGTACTGGAACCGCGCCAGCGGATGGTTCGTAAGGGCGGTGGCCGGGTTCGTTGAAAAACGCCTGGGTAGCGATCCAGGGTCCTTCTGGAGGTTCGTCAGGTGTGCCCGTCGCCGCTCTCGCTTTTTTGCTCTTGGATTGGCTCCCGTTGGCTGATTGTCCAGGAACCCCGACGTCAGGAACAGCGTTATATTGGGTATGAACTGCTAGCGCCAGCAGAGCAAGCAGCCCGGCTGAACCTGCAATGTCTCTTTTCATCTTGAGTACTCCCCGCCAGCGTTATCCGTATCGTCTCGTTTTCTGCACGCGGTGCTGCGATCTCGTCACCGCAGCAAGAAAGCACAAGCGCTTTGGGAGGCGCGTCTCCTCCCCTATCCGTGTTATCGAGACATCGCCCCTGGAGCCCCAAACTAAGAGATCGACGCTGCATTACACCGACTGGGGCTTCGCTAAAGGAAGGGGTGCCGATCCTCTGTCGACGAGCACCGTTCGATCGACACCTCGCAACACCTCGCGCACGAGTTTGATGGCATCTTCCACTTCGAAATAGGCCGAGTGCACGTCCAGCGGAAAGTTCTTCACTGTTTCGCTAGTAAAAAATCGTGAACAATCAACGTCCCAAACGTTGTCCGGTACGGAGAAGTCGTGATCGATTCCGCTGCGTCCCAGACGCCGCTTGCCGAAATGCTTCAAGCCGGCGGATAATCCCAGGACAGGGTCCTTTCCGCTATATAAGGCTGTGATGCGATAGGTGAGGTTTGCGACGGCGTCGCCGTCGGTTTGTTGAACTACCTCGCCACTTTTGAACAGATCATTGTCAACATCGGCCGCCACCATCAGTAGCTGATTGATCAGGCTCATAAGCAGTGGCTGGTTTTTTCGCGTCCAAACGACAGCCATCGCCTTTTGGAGCAGATAGTTGCCCATGCTATGCGCGATGACCGAAATCTTAGCCTTGCACGCCTGCGATGGATCTTCTGATGCAGCCATTTGCTGACTCCGCATGTATTCGTACAAGGCGGACAACACGTCAGCGAGATCATTGGCGCAATCGCGGGCGTGCTCTCGGTCGGGTAGATAGCCGAGGACACTTCCGAGAGATGGCCAGTCGTACATGATGCACTCACCTAACGAATCGGGTCCAGAGAAAAAAGCGTCGCAAATCCCTTGATAACGCGCAGCTTCATCTAGCCACCTGCTGTTATAACCGTGAACAAAGAACGCAACGTGTCGCTGACTTTCGTTGCTCTGCGTGGCCAGATCGAGACTTGGAAAACTTGCCGCAGTCGCAATCAGGCGCGTTTGAAAGGCGGCGCGCGACAAGTTGTTCCATTTGGAGGGATCAGTGGCCGGACCTGTATCGGAAATCCAAAAAGTCAGATCGCCTCGTTGATCGCCAAAGTTCGATGGCGTCATTTGTCCTTTGGCCGGCAGATTTCGGTCGCTGATCATCCAATAAGCCATATCGATCTCCTGAAGCTCTTCTCCTGAAGCAACGCTCGCTGCGGAACCCAAGGCGCGCCACGCAAAATCACGTACCACTCATCCCGCACCTTGGCCGAGGTGTAGCGGCTGGTGAATGTCTTCCCCGCGCGGCAGGCCAGGCCCAATCGGCAAAAACGAATACGCAATTGACACGAGGCAAACGGTATTTCACTGGTGTATCACGGGAAGTATACTCATAAACGATTGGATTTACCAGAGAAAATACTCGACGGAAAACGAACTTGATTTTGTATGCTCCCATAAACTGGAGGGAAGCGCGCAGGGAAGGTGCATCTTGGGCAAAACTCAACTCGACCTAACCCGCTGTGCTGCTGATTGTTGCCCACCGTTTGTTGGTAGTTGTGGGTACGGCTCCCTCGTTCGTTGTCACGTCGGCATGTGCTGCCAAACTTTATAGGAGATCGTGACATCGCCGTCCCAGCAGGTGCAGAATACTGCCGGCGTCGTTTTGACGGCCAGAAGTATTGTGACGGTTTTGGACTCGCTTCTCGTTGTGCTTGTTGCGTCTTCAAGGATGGTGCCGGCAACTTCGCGAGTGTCCGAACTGCCAAGCGTGAAACGGTCCGGGTCCGTGCCGGGTGGGATCGCCTCCAGAGAGGAGGGCGATGCGCGGGTGGACTGCGGGGGCGCCGTAGTCTCGAAATCATGATGGGCACTCACACCGCTTCAGAACTTGCTTGAGACCCGTCTTTTCGAGCGGCGGGGACTTTGAACGGATACGAGAGGAAACTGTCCCGACTGCCGACTTCAGATCAAAACCGAACCAAGAACCCGTTTTCGTGAAGGTCAAAGAGTTCGGGCGGTCAGGAAGATGCGGACTGGGGGATATTGCCCTACAATTTGTCCGGGAGAGGATCAAGGCCGCTCGGCTCGGGGAAACAAACGGACGGGACGGAATGACATCGACCGCATTGTGGGTATCGGTCAGGTGAGCCTTTCTGCAGTTGGATCGTGGGCCAGCAGGGAAGTGTCCACAATGTCGTATTGTCGGCGACCCGCTGAGTGAGAACCTTCGGATTGGGAACGGAAGTCGACTTGGGAGATGTTTCGGCAAGTGCAAACTAACTATCGGAAGGGAGTTTGAACAGGCGGACTCCCGCCTCCCAGAGCAGAGGGCCGACCCTCGTGAAGGACGTCGAAGTCCAACTAGCAGCTGGACCTGCCGATTCGGAGTCCTTGGGGCTGGGTCGAAGCGGGCAAAATCGACACCATCGTCTCCCCAAGAATCCACCGCCGCACCGTGCGGAAGATAGTGTTCGGAACGCATCCGGAGCCTCGAGTTCGGGGGGCGCGTATACGCGCGATCCAGCGACAGGCGAACGCGAGTGTATCTGGAGTTCGCGTTCAATGGCTAGGGCGAAGTGTAGTCGCGGGGCGAAACGTCGTTCAAGCACCCCGGTAGGCTGCGGCGTGCAATGCCCACCGTCCGGACGGGACCGGAAAGCGCTGGCCCTGCGGGTCGCGCATTCGCTGAGTGGGTCCTAACTCATTGCCTCGATAGGCCGCCAGGACCTCGCCTCCACGCTGGATTATTTGTAAACATGCGGCGCGAGAACTCCGAGCAGATGCAGAAGAACTAGGATCTCAACCAAAACCTGCCCAAAGCGCTGGCCGAACTGATCATGTTGCCATTGACGAGTGAACTCGACAAGAGGCGTAAGGAAGCATTTGATACAGAGGCGTGAGAACCGCACGATGTTTTGCATATGAATGTTGTACCGGCAGTTCACGTCGACATCAATCCGAAAAAAAAATCCTTTGCACACACGGAAAAAAGTCGACCAACCTCAGCTACGAGGCATCTTGGCTTTCGTCTTTCCATTTCAGCCACAACTTCAAGGCATCAGGGCCTTTGCCCAGCAGTTGCGCTGCGCGACCCAGATCACCATCGAAGTGAGCCACAGCGGTTTCCGCGAGCCATTTACGGAGGGCATTTAGATGAGCATCAGCATCACGTCTTCGAAGGAGATCCGCCTTCGATATGCCGAAAGGTGGAAAGGTCCTATTGAGTCGCTCTCGCATCCTCGCACCGAGATAGGCAATGAACGCGTTTTCGACACTTGGTTCCAGCGGTTCCCAAAGCGCAAATTGCTCTCGCGCCTTGGAGGGTTGGTTGTCCTCTAAAAATGCACGGCACAGGTGCAAGTGACAAACGGCGGCAATTTTGCGGCTGCCGCCACCGATGCGGAGAGCCTGTTCGAAAGCCTCGATCGCAACAGTATAGTTTGGCGGACCCAATCCCAACGCAGCTTCCCCCTGCCCTATGCAAGCCTCGATGAGGGTGAACTTGCTCCCAGCGTTTTTCTCCCTGGCTTCCTTCGTGATTTCAAAGGCGCCCGCGTAGTCACGAGGCGAACCCCGCGCACGTAGTATTCGCGCTTCTGTTATCCGCGCCATCCAATAACTTCTTACCTCTCGCGGTACCTTCGCCGTACTCTCTTTTACGAGCCTCAAATAGGTTTCGGCACGCCGCAGACGCTCTTCCTGCTCTGCCTTTGGTCCAACCATCGCGAGGCGCAGATGCGCGCCTGCCAACTCGTTCCAAGCACGAACGGCATAGGATTGGTGGCGAGGACCATTGTCTGCCAGAAGGGCCGTGAGCGATTGTTCTAACAGGTTAATCGCATCCGCAATCACAGCCGCGTCCATCGATTCCGAGAGCATGATGGCAGCGTGCACCACATCGACATAAGCACTGATGAATTTCGCGCGTTTCCACATCATCAGCCGCCTGGCGATCACCAGTGCACTCGCCCCGTCGTTCAGACGCGCGGCATTGTATGAAATCCAGCCAAGCCCGAGTCCGTAGCAGCGACCGATGTGATAGTCGAACGCAGGCGGCACCGCTTCGCTTCGATTCTGCTCGATACCCCGTCCGGCGACTTCGATGGAATGTCTGAATGCTTCTCTCGCGGCGCGATAATCGTGATCCTGGCGTTCCACCAGTCCGAGGCAATACCAGACGCGGGCAAGCGATCCGAAGCAACTAAGGCGGCCCGTGGCCCTAAGCTGCTCTAAAACATTTTTAGCGATGAGGAATAGTCTTTTAGCATTTTCGTAGTCGGGTGGGTTATTATCCAGGCCGCGGTAGAAACACATGCCCCACATCATCAGCGCCCAGCAGGATTGCTTTACAAAGGCATGGTCATCCCCTATTTCGGCCGGCGACTTTATATCAGAAAGGCGCGCTTGCGCTGCCCTTCCTTCCTCGCGAATAACAAGGGCCGCATTGGGATACTCGCCCCCGTAGTCCCACACATCGGCAACCATGCAGCGAAATTGCAACCGCGCCGTCAATCCATGTGTGTTGTCCAGGCTGCTGCGAAGATCCCAGCTCCCGACCTGACGAAGAGCAGTGTCATAGTCGGCCGCTCCGAGGAGTTCCTTCAGTTCTTCGGCCGGTGAAAGGGGCCTTTTTGCGGGCGTCATGTGTGCATTCTGACACAAAATGTCGAATCCGGAATTTTTTCGGAGATTTTGAAGAAAAAAAATTCCTGGTTGCCCGTTGAACCCCTAAGCTACAGAATCGACCTCATGCACCACAGGAACAGGGCTCGATTTGGGAGATCCAAACGAGCAGGAATCTCAAAAAACCAAACACAAAGGGAGGATTAACCATGAAGAATGAGCTGAACCGCGTTGAATGGCAAGAAGGGCCGAACCTGGTGATTGGAGAATGGACCGGGAGACGCTGGAAATTCTGGGAGCGGGACTCGTGGGAGGTACGCTGGTATCCAGGGTCCTCGACCCGCACTCGAATAGCATTGGCCGATGAGTTGTCAGGGCGCTCCAAGCGGCGTCGCAAGTGAGGTGTCAAGTACCAGCCCGGCGCATTGGGAGTATCGTGTCGCATCTTCCGTGCGCCGCTTCTCACGATTGTAAAGCGGACAGCGGCGCACGAATATGCGAATCCCGTATTCGGTCACCCACTTTCCCTCGACAGTGGCTTTTGGGCGTGTGCTTGCTACCGGTGGTCGGCCACGTCGTTTGCGGCCGCCCACGACCAATCGTTGACGAGCGATATTCGCGGCGTCGATTCGCGCAAGATCGTCACACAATTCGGCGAGCATCTTGAGAATGAAGTGGAACGCGCGCTTTCTGGATTTCGCCAACTATTACGGGTTCGTACCGCGAGCGCGCCCGCCCACCCGATCTTCAGATGCCGGCGAAGGGAGACCCCGAATCTCACCCTTGCGCGTCGGATTATACTCGCTATCGAACTGGTACAGATTATCGGTCAGGTCAATGGTGAGCTGCGCGTGGGAAAGAGCGGTGGACAATAAAAAGACCGCGCAGCTCTCGCATGCGCGGTATCTTGGGGTTACCGGTCTTCGAGCCTTACGAGCAGAAGCGCGGTTCCTGAACGATCGGCCTCGGTTACGACCCAAACTGCTCGATGGCCGTTCAGCGAATAGCTGGACAATAACCTTCCAAAATGCAGGACGGCTTCGTCGTTTTTTTTTCGATCTGATTCACCCAACTCGCCCCAATCGCCAGAAGCATGGCGGGCAATGAACTCTTGTGCTCTAAGTCCCTCTTTCTCAAGTAGATCGAGCACAGCGGGGGCAACCACGATTCGCCCGAGCGGGAATCGCACCATCGGTCACCGCCCTTCACCTAAGTTAGATGCACGAATAAGGCGTGCGGATTGCCACTTCACCGCTACGCTGTTGCTAAGCCCTCCGGCGTCCGTAGGCCGAAGACAATCTAAAGCCAGCACTTGAAGAACCCTCCCTTTCTATTTGCTTATCGGAGAGGTTTGAACCTCACCGCGGCAGCGCATAGTCTAGGCGGGAGAAGCCCTGTGACTGCGGACTAGCGAGACGAGGAACGCACAGGAATGCAACTCCTGAACTGGCGCTATCGCGGGGAGATCAAACGGACCTCAGGTGAGAAGTTTCAGAGAGGTGAGATATGGCGTAGAGGTACCGACGCTAGCAATGTTCGTACGAAATAGGAACGAGTGCCTTGGCACTCCAACGTTCTGCGATCTGGATCGGCGAAGACGGCGTCAAGTGCGTCCAATCTGGGAGCAGCTGTAATCGAAGCGTTTCGCCAGGGCGAGAAACAGCTTGCCAATCAGGGACTATTGATGGGCGGTAAGGGAGAACCCTGAATATCCAAGACATCAACGAGGACGATACGGATGAAGGGCAATCCAGGGTTACCTGCAACTCCTTGGCGCATGGTTCTAAAGTGAGGACATTTCTTCCAGTCGATTTTTCGCTCAGTTCGACGACAGTTTTCGGTGGAAGAGAGCCTTGGCTGAGCCTTGCAAACGCTAACAGGGTGTTTTGTACAGCACCCGTAGCTTGAAAGAATGAGAGCGGAGTAAGGCCCACTCTGGCGAGCACCGCGGGCAGAACATCACCCGCTTTCCGATTGCTTGGGTTGTGCAATAGGCGCTGCTCAGCTGCAGGAGGGACTGAAGGGAGGGCTACAAAGTAGCGCTCTAGCTGCCGAAGATAATCTGGGATGTCAGAACTGTCGACAAGATCGAGAAGAATCTCGCCGGCCTGAACGACCTGGTTTTCTAAATGATCTGTGATCTCCTTCAGTTCGCCGTCGATGTCAGGGGGATGAGGCTCAGGCCCGTAAAGAACCTCGGATACCTCAGCAAACCATTGCAGGTCAATTGATTCACGCTCGTCGGCGTTGATGTATTCCTCTTCGCAGCCATCAAGAGCTTGCAAGATCTGCTCGCGAATGGAGGGATCCTTCCGCAGTTGATCCAAAGCAGCGGTGTCGCGGGCCAATAGCAGCCTGCGGAAAAAGCCGACACTGCCGACAGGATTGTCAAATGTCATGGTTTGTTAATATTCAGAGTATCAGTTTTTTAAGTTGCGTAAGGTTTCTACGGTGCGCCTCTCGAACGGTCGCCAATGGCAAGCTGAGTGTCATTGCGGCCTCGGTGAGGCTCAAACTGCGTCCCCAAATTTCCGCTGCCACTCGCCGATCCGGTTCGCTCCAAGCGCTAAGGTCAGCGAGGTGAACGAGCACAACTCCTACTCCATTCAATATTTCCTCCCGAACTCGATAGCGCGTCATCGAGAATTCACGCGACAGGAGTCGCTCACAGCGTGGACCCTCCTCGAAAAAACGAAGAATCAATCTAGTCCGAGGTTCTGCAAGCTGGCGATCCATTATTTCCCGGATGCGATATTTGAGATGGTCGTTCAAAAGCCGGTCTTCTTCGGTTAGTCCATCTAGCGGACCCGCCTCTAGTTCGAACAGCTGAACAAAACGTCGCTTTCGCCGCCACATCCGGGCGGTAAAGCTGTAAAGAGCTCTACGGCAATAAGCGTCTGAAGCTTCCGATTCACCCGGAGCCGCATCCGTGGTAATCCAGAACTCGTGAACGGCGTCACCCAACTCGTCCGGTAGTACCGGCATGCCATACCGCGACAAAGTCCCAGCCATCTTGCGTGCTATGGCCAAAAGCAAATCGTATCTCTTTGCCCTTTCATCGACTTCCATCGCTGGCGAGATCATCACTCGCGGTTGTGCAATAGAGGGACCAATGAGCGGATTGTGACGGTTCCCGTGTCCCATGTGCCTCTAATGGTAAATAAACGCACCGACCAATGGATTGGCGACTCCCGATACTAATATTAACATATTTTAACACACGACGCAAACTAACCGGTATTTTTTACCGATAAAGTCTGGCTTGCCATCTTAACCCATCGTCAGGTCCCAGTCGGGACCATAGGGAGACTGACCGAAACCGTTCGGATAGAATCGCACGAACCGACGACACCGCCATAGGAGTTTGCTCCCTTCCATACAGAGGGTATGCCGCATCAAGCTGTTGAACTCTCGAAAACCCGTGGGATCATCCTCCACCTCGCTCATGGCATTGTCAAAATCCTTTTGGGCCTGGTATGTCTCCCCCACGTCGAGCACCGTGGTTCCGGTTCTAAACTCGTATGCGTTTCCCGCTCCCTCCATACCCTTTAGGTCCTTTAATCTAACCCGATACCAGTAATGATGATGGCCCGTTAAGACGACGGAAATCCCAAGATCCGCGACACAGCGGGCGAGGGCGGCTCGACTCTCCGGGCAGATTCTCCGCAGCAGGCTTGTTGGGGACCAATCCCGCCCAGGCTGGAATGAGTGATGGAGCAGAAGTACGCGTACCTCGTGGGTCTCCCGAGGCGGCAACCGCGGCTCCAGAGCCCGCACCTGGGAATGGAAGCATCCACTAATCGTCAAGCGCCAGGGGCCTAATGCATCCGCATCGGCATCACCGTCAATCCCAAGCAGGCGGAGGCTGAATCCGTGCGGCAGTTGAAATAGGTCGGAGATCCAAGGCTGAGCCTCGCCATAGCGCGACAAGAAGGCCGCAGTAGGTCCGCTCAAAATCGGGAGAGTCATCTTGGATCCTCCAAAACGGTCGTGGTTTCCGGTCACGTCGAATACGCGAAGACCAAGATGGGCAAGGCCACAAGGGAGAGCCCCAGGGAGAAATGTGGCTCCGCCGGCGTCCCTGAGAAACTGCTCGCTGAGCCGAAACTCTTCCTCATCCCCCGTGGTCGTCAAGTCTCCTGTGACTGCGAGAAATGTTGGGCCTTCTCCCCTTCGTTGCGATGCCTGACATCTCATAAGAAAAACTTCAAGAGCACGGCAGGCGGCCGGATCGTGTCGTCTGTGGAGAAGCAACTGCATTCTCCGAAAGACGGGATTTGGCGATAGCTGTGCGCCTTTGTACGGCCGCGCGCTGAAATGCAGGTCAGAAACATGATAAATCGTCGCCAGAGCAATAGATTCTGTAGCCATTGTGATGATATTGCACCTGCACGCGCGTCCTCGCCCCTCGGAGTCTGTAAAAGGTAGAAGTATATAATAAAAACGCATCAGGATGTCAAGTGACGAGGATAGCCTGGCGGCACAGATGGCATGGTGTCTGTGCAAACAACGGACGAAGCACTCGTCGAAAAGTGAGCCGAATGGGCTCGCCCCCTTAGCCGTTCGCACAATCAGAGCCGACAACTAGATCGCTAAGGCGCGAAAAATCGATCGCGAGCGAAGCGACCGCCACCGTGTGGCGCGTTCACAGCGGGCACACAGATCAGTGGCCCTAGCGCGCTTGAACCTTGGAACCAACAGCCCTCGCGGGGTTTGTGGACTTAGAGACTAACGCCGGAAACGCGGACCGCAATCCAATTTGAAGCTGTCGATTCCATAGGATCCGTCAAGGACCACGTCGCCCCTTCTCGCTGCAGGTCCATGAGAGGTACCGCTTCGGCCGAAAAATAACGATCGCGGGCGGAAACGGTGCGGTGAACTGCGCACCGCCGAACCGCAGACGCCCCGCGGATCAGCCGGATCTCGCCACGCATCGCGAAATCGTGCCACCATTTCGTATCGGTGCTAGCGGGGACTAGACACACCACCGTCGCGCCGCGCAACGACTCCAATGTAGGCTTTCGCCGTCCATTTTGGCAGGGCCGAGCCGTACGGCGGGTTCATCCAGCAGACTCCGCGCCAGGGCTGCTTCAATCGGTCCTGATCCGGCGAGAAATAATGTCTGCACTTTGCGGTGGCTTCAGTAGCGCAAACGTCGATCTCGAACCCAAGTTCGGCATCGAGCGCACCGAAAACCTCGTCTGGTGTTTCCCAGTCGTGCCGATCCGACCTGAACAAGGCACGATCAAGCATCTGTTTTCAATTCCTGCCCGCACAAATCGGGCAGGCCTCGCGCGGCAGTATCCAGGATCCGGCATCTTGCCCTGGATCGGACAAGCTGAGACGCCGGTAGTTCCAAGAACGTGTCCTGTTCACCAGCAGCGTATCAACGGCGTAAACTGCAAGGGCGCCGACCGCCTGCAGAATATCCGCAATCGCGGGCGTCCCCGGACACGGATGATGATCATCATTGACAATGTCCGGAAAGAGGCACGCGATACACGGGCCGTCTTTGCCTTGCACGAAGACATAGCCGTGGTCGGCATCCCGGCTGACTGCGGTAAAGATCACCGGAATCCGTTTTGAGCGGAAGAGCCGGCTCGCAGCGACGCGCCCAGGATTGTTGTCGACGCCGCAAATCGCGGCGTCCCACGACAGGTCGATATTGCGAGCAACGGCCTCTTCAAGGCGCAACGGCAAGCCGCGGATTTCGGTCGCGGCGATGCACTCGGGCAGAAGATTCTCGGCGAGCGCCAGCGCCTTGTTCCTTCCGACATCCTTTATGTAGAACCGCTGGCGGTTGAGGTTGCTGGCTTCGACCAAGTCGTCATCGAGCAAGGTAATAGCGCCGATCCCCTTGCGCACCAGCGTGGGTGCGATTTGGGACATGATGCCGCCCGCGCCGATGCAGACAACGCGGCTTTTCGAGAAGACGGCCTGATCGAAGCCGGGGATGTTCTGCTGGCGATCTTCGGCTCCGGGGATCGGCCTCCCCTGGAGCCTAATCGAGGTTCGCGAGACGGTAAATGCCAGGCGCATGGTTCTCTACTCCTTCCCCATAGATTTGAATTTCAAAGTTCTGGTCGTGGCGCATGAGGCGGACGTAGCCGTCACGGCTGAAGATGGCCATGATCGCGACGTGGCCCGCCTTTTCGAGCCGCCGTTGAAAGTCTTCATCGATTCCGGACGGCCTGGTTGCGTCAGGCCCATTCCCCGGATGGCTATGGAAATGGGCCAGAAACTTGTGCTGGAACTGCTCGAGCTTGATGAGCAAGTTGTGTGTGGAGGGGATGTCGGCTACGACTCCCAAGCGATGGCGGCGCTGGTGGGCAAATTCCGCCCACTGGTCGAGCACCAGGACGCCTTCGACTTCCGCGCCGGTGACAAAGAAGAACTGCTCGTCCCGGTCCGCAGTAAGCTTCTTGAAGCTGTCGTGCAGGAATAGTGAGCTGACGGCGTAGCGCCGGGGACCTGTGTTCGGCGTGTCCGTATTCTCAGCCTCAATCTGCTCTAGGGTTGCCAAGAAATCATTGGTGCGGCGGATTTCCGTGCAGACCTGCGTGGTGTTCTTGCGGAAGCGGGCGGCCTCGCTAAACCGCCCGATCAGCTTTTCGCGCCGGTCGAGCAGCGCTTTTCGTTTCTCTTCAAGATGGTTGGTCTTCATGATCGATGTGCCTCTGTGATCAGTCGTTCGATGGTGATGATTCCGGAACTTACGTCTTTGGGCTCTTTACCCATGTGAATCAGGTACCAGTCATTACCGCGGTGCTGGAAGCAGGTCCAGTGACTGTGGCTACGGATCTCGTTTGACGGGCTGTAAAGGTAAAAGTTGATGCGGCCGGAGCGGTCCTGCTCGATCCAGCCTTGAAACGCCCCGTAGGCCGTCTGGAAATTGCCTTCGTAGGTATTGCCGTTGTGAGTCCAGCCGCGCTCTTGCCAATAAGGAATCTCGCGGCGCGGGACGGTGATGGCGGGGGCATGCCCCCGCGTCAATCGCGAAAACATCTCGCGCAATGACGCGGGAGCAGGCCGGGAACCGAGGTCCCTTACGCGCATACCGAAATGCCGACCTCGGCTTTAGTGGACGCGTAGATCTTTTCGCCGTCCTTGACCTTGTCGTAAATCGACTCGGCGGCGGCGAAGAACGGATCGTTCGGTCCCTTGCTGAGCAGGTAATCCTGCAGTTTAAGTTCGTGGAGGACGTCACCGGCGGTGGTGCCCGGCTGAATCTCCAAATCGCGGATCTGGCCGGTTCCGGCCACGACTACAGGCAGCTTTTTCATAAATATTCTCCTCTTGGGTTGCGGGTTGATCGTTGGCGCGTCGGTCAGGATCGCACCATAAAAAAGAGACCAAGAGAATTTCTTGGTCTCTGTCGACCGGCACCGTCATGAATCGGGTGCAGGCACAACATCGGTGAGTTTGCCTTCGCGGAAATAAAGGTCGCGTTCGACCTCCAGGCCCAGCGGCGTCCGGACTCCTTCAAGCTCGGAGAGCAGGAAGTATCCGAACTCGCTTTCGAGCCCCACGACGAAGCCGAAAAATAGGAACTCTTCTCCCTGCGGGCTGCCTTCGGTGACGTACCAGGTCCAACCCGTGCCGGGCAGAAAGAATTTGGCGTACACGATCGGCTCCGGCGCGGCCTCTTGCGAGTACAGCGGCGGGAGCTTAGCGCGCAGCTCGTCGGTCAACAACTTCATGGCGCTACATTCCTTCGAACAGCTTTTTGGCTTCTTCGAACTTCAGAAGCTGCCGCCGTTTGGTCTTGATATCCTCTTCCATCTCGGCGATCTCGGACTTCAGCTTGTCGGCTTGCTCCAGAACCACCTCGACGGGCGTCTTCTTCTTCCACGGTTTGCGTTCCGGCTTGGCCGCTGTTGGCGGATGCGCCGGATTGGCTTTCGGATCTGCGGGTTTCTGTACTGGCATCTTTCTTCTCCTTCATCTGTTGCTGTCGGTCTTCGACCCACTGCTCAAGTTTCCGGATGGCCTCACGCTTGGCCGGCAACTCGATGTGGGTATAAATTGCGTGAACGCGTGAACCCTGGGAATGACCCATGAGCGCCATGCGGATTTCCTGCAGGACGCCGGCTTCCATTAAGCGTGTATTGAACGTGTGGCGGAGATCGTGGAAACGTACGTGCCGGATTCCGGCGTTTTTCAGCGCGGTTTTCCACGAACGTTTCACAATCCGGACCGGATGGCCGCGAAAGTCGATCACGAGGCCATCGGTCTTGCGGTGCTCAAGCAGATGCTTGTGCAGGCGTTCGGTCAGCGGAATCTCTCGGGATTCGCCGTCCGGTGTTTTCGAGTGGGTGACGAACAAGACTTTTTGGGAAAAGTCGACGTCTTCCCACCGCTGGCTGGTGATTTCGCCGCGGCGCATCCCGGTATCGAGCGCCATGGTGATCATCGCGTAGAGGTGATTCTTCGCGGCACCAAGAAGCAACTGTTCCTCGGCTACGCTCAGCACCTGTCTTCGTGTTCGCCGCTCCCGCGCCATCTTCATCCGAGCGAGTGGATTGGCAGCCAGGAGCTGCTCGTCGACAGCCCAGTAGAGAATGTGGCGGAGGACGCTCAAGTCCCGGTTGATGGTCGCATCCTTGATGGACGGATTGTGCTGCTGGCGCGCTTTCCGAAATTCGTCGGCGAGGGACTTGTTGATCCTCAGCACCGGGAATTCCGAAAAGAACGGCAGCAGGAACTTGAGGTGATATAGATGATGCGGGCGGACGGAACCGCTGGCGATAAACCGAGCGGAGAGTTCGCCGAAGCGCATGTTCGGGTCGGCTTCAACAATCTGAAAACGACGCTTGTTGACTTCCTCCTTGAGCTTGGCTTCGATGATTTCGGCCTGCCTGCGGTTGGAAGTCCCGGTGGAACTCTGATGGCGAATGCCATCGCGGTAGATGTAGGCCCACCAGACGTTGCCGCGTTTAAGCAGGCTCACTGATTTCCTCCTTGAAATTGTTGGGATTCGATCCAGCGGATGACTTGATCCCGGTAGAAGATCAACTTGCCGCTGGCCCCGGACCGGAAGAACGGAAGCCCTCGGGGGATGAGGGTCTGTCTTACGGTCCAAGGCGAGCAGCCGATCATGCGGGCGACTTCGCGGATGTTGAGGGGAATGCCGAGCGGCGGAAACGGCCCGAGTTCGGCAGAAGCCGGCGACCAAACGTGCCCCGGTTCGCGCAGAATTGCACCAGGTTGGCCCGAACGAGCCACGGGCCAGCGTTGGGCCGCGCTCGCCACCGACAAGCCAGGTCGGCGCGGGCGGGCATTCGGCACGACTTGCACCGCCTCGGGCAACCCATCGGGCAACCGTACGGGCAACCCCGCGGGCATACTAACCGGGGAGTTGCCCGGGCTTTTTGGCCCTAACTGGCCAAAAATGGGCGGTTTCTGAAGAGCCCCAAAAGGGGCGAGTGTCAGTGCGGACGGCTGTCTTTCTTTTTTCGTCGCCATAAGGAACGGAACAGGTCTTTCACAAAGTGCGGAACGTGGATATATGCAAACCAGAGCAGAGCGAATACAAGGATCAGAACGATGAACTGCGACTGGACTTGCTGATTAGTTAGCGACGCGTTAATGAAGCCGATGGCGAGCAGCACCAGCACTAGGGCCAGCACCACGCCCGGCAGAAGCGTCAGGAAGTATGCAAGAGGCGCGAGCCATACAGGAATCCGAGGAGCGGGCGTACTCAAATCGCGCGAGCCACACTGAGAACACACCATGGCCCAGCGCGGATTGAGGTGGCGCGACGGGCAGATCTTCGCGTCGTAGGTGAAACCGCAGGAGTGGCAATAGAGCGGCTCGCCGCTGGTGATGCGATGGCAATTGTGGCAATAGCGCATAGAGTTTCTAAAGAAGCGATTGCTTCTGGTTGCCCGTCGGCCGGAGCCAAGCGGCAGACCAGAAATCTCGCGGGTTAATGGATTCGATGGTTGTCAGCCAGAAGATCTTGTCGGTCAGCTTCGAAATCGCAGCGCGAAGATTCGCAAGGCGCCGTTCAGAGTTCGCGATGACAAGCACGCGGAATTGCTGCTGGCCGAACAGTTTCGCGAAATCACCTGAAATTGCCAGATGCAGGTACAACTGAACTTTTCGCTGAAAAACCGGGAGGGCTTCGGTGCCGAGATCGACTTCAACAAAGCAGGAACGAACTCCCGTTTGCGATCTGATCTCGAAGTAACCGTCGGGAATCAGGGGAACCGTTGCCGACAGATTCCTTGAAAAACTCTGCCAGCGAACCAGCCACCAGCCCGTTACGGGAATCGCAGAATACTGCACCAACAGATGTAAGCGGTTGATTTCGAGCCGATGACGCAAGAACAACGCGGCCGGTTCGCGCGTATTCAGCTCGCTCTGCTGGTCCGATTTCGATTTGCCGGCCAGCCAGTAAACCGCTTGGCGGCTTCCAAGAAAGGCCCGCTTGAGAAACCCCGCATTGGTGAGCGCGAGAAGTCTTGCGTTGGCGCGGGTTGTGGAACGAAACCCACAGACGATCTTTGCCTGCTCGCGGTTGATGACCCGCATGGTTTCGAGTGCTTCAAGCAGCCGGAGATCGCGCGGTTGGAGTACAAGTGAAGTTTTGTTATTGCCAGCCATGTAGCGCCTCCCGGTCTTGCTGCTGATCGACGCGAGTTCGACCTTGGACTTCCAGCTCGATCTCCGGTCTGCGTCTGGCCCAGCGCGCGCGGCAGCGGTTGTACAAGTCCGTGGAGTTGACGTGCGGATTTTCGATCTGCGGAACCACGGCGCGCATCGGGCGGAGGTGGCCGCTCTTGATCACCATGTGGCGCTGCGGCAAGTTCTTGAGTACCTCGGCCATGGATTTGCCACCATCGAGACCGGAAGCGATCTTGTCAGCGTCGGCAGCGGAGAGTTGGAAGAAAATATGCGTGCCAACCGAGAGGATGGCCGCGCGCATCTGCGCCGGATACTGATCGAGGAACTGATTCGCCGAACAGATCGAGATCGCGAACTTGCGGGCTTCCGAAAGCAGCGTGTCCAGACCGCTATCAAACGTCACCAGGTTCTGGATTTCATCGCAATAGAGTGAAAACAGGTTGCGGCTTCGGCGCGAAAACAGCGCGTTCTTGAGCTTGGTCAGAAATAGGCTGCCAAGCGTAGGGGCCTGCTCGCCGAGCCTTCCCTTGTCCAGATTGAGGATCACCCAGTAGCCCCGGTCAATCGCCTCGACCAGGGAAAACGTCGATTGGCGCTGCCCGAGGATGTGGCGGAAATGCGGGTCCGCCGTGAACGTCGAAACCTTATTAAGGATGGCGTCGCGATAAACCGCCTGCATGCCTTCGCTGGCGCGGTCGTAGCGTGCGCCGAAATACTCTTTCACTTCGGAATTGGTGGTGCGGGAGACACATACGGCCCGGAAAGTTGCATCGGTCAGCAGCGGAGCGAGTTCCAGCAGCGTCAAATTGTTATCGGCGAGAACCTGCAGTGCGTTTCGCAACAATTCCTCAGTACGCGCTCCGAACGTGTCCAGGTGCCACCGTTGTTTCAAAATCGCGGCGAACTCTGCGATCTGAACGAACCCGTGCTGGGCGTTCCGCTGCTCCAGAACGTTAAGCCCGACCGAAAACTCGGGATCGCCGGGTTCTATGACAATCGCCTTGAAACTGAGATCAGTCCGGGTCTTTTGCTCCTGGAGGGCGATGAGTTGAAGCAGAATCGGAGTGGCATCCCCGTGCAGGTCAAAAAAACAGAAGCCGCGACCGCGCTCGATGTCCTGCCGGGCCATGTAGCGCAGCAGCGAGCTCTTGCCGGTACCGGTCTTGCCCAAAATGGCAGTGTGTTCGGTCCGTTTGACCTGTCCGATGCCAACGCGATCGGTGGTGACTTGGCCATCGACCACGGCAAAGCCCAGTTCGAGACCGGCCGGATTGAACGGATGTTTCTTCGCTGAAACCATCCGGTTCCACGCGCGGGCGATGAGTTGTTCGATGAACTGCGTCATGGTGTTTTGGGTTTCTCGTCCCTTGCCATAGGCAATGTCGCTGAATTTTGTTGAAAAGGGAAGGAATCCGACCGGAACTTGATGGGCCCTCAGGAGGTCCTTGAGCGGAACTACAAATCTTGCTGAATTCGCCTTAAATCCCTATACTGAGCGTAGTTTCCAGGTGTACTCTGGGCAATTTCATGCGTGACCTACAGCAATTCGGCCAAAGATTCCGGGAATTACGCACCGGCCGAGGTCTCACTCAGGACGACGTCACAAAACGCTCGGCAGCCTATGGCGATGTCCGCAGTCTGCGAAAACTGGAAAGCGGCGAAGTTCAACCCAAACGCAAGGTGATCATCGAGTTGCTCTTCGAGGCGATTGAGGAACGGAACTCGGCGGTGTTCGATGAATTACTGGCCTTGGCGGGATACCGGGCTCTCGGCGATCAGGAGAAGTCGCGGCTCGGCTTCGTTGTCGTTGAGTTGGAACCGGTGCCGGCGATGCACTCCGTGCCTTGGCGAATCCGTTGGATGTGGCGCGGAACCATCATCGGTGGCGCGCTCGTGTCGGTTCTGGTCGGATGGGGAGTTTCTGGCTTCGATTGGCTGGGCTCGTTGATGTACGCCAGTCTGTTTGCGGTCTCTCTCCTCCTCGAAGCCGCGCACGAGTTTCATGGCCGCGAAACGATCGAGGCGGCAGGAGCCGCGGCAGCGTTCGTCTTACCCCTATCGCTCGCGGCCTTGCGGCTCGACAATCGGGGGGTCGGCGAGCAGAACGCCGCAAGTCTCGCGTACGCCCTATCCCTCATCGTGCTCGCCGCTTGCCTGCAATGGGTGATTGCCCGTCCTGCGCTTCCTTCCTACACGATTGTCCAAACCAGGTTTCAATCGCAGACCGCGCAAGCCGCGCATCTGAAGAATACCGGCTATTTTCTGCTGTTGGCATTCGTTTTCTGGCTTCCGCCGCATCATTGCGGCGAAGCGGCCCGTCGCCATCTTCAGCCTGCATTCTGCCCGCCGCCGCTAGCGCTGTGGATCGCGCTGGTCTGCCTGATGGCTGGCACGGTGCCCATGGGAAGCCACCTGCTCGATAACCTTCAGCCCACTGCCAACCACAATCTCTACGTCAATCTGTTTTGGATTCGCGCACTGCTGTTCTTCGCGCTGAGCGCCATGAGCCTGCTCTGGTACTCCATTGCCGGATCCTGAGACCCCATTCTGACTCCCTCGGGTCGGACGAGAACCTTTTGTTATTTCAGTTCTCGCCCGGCTCGAAGGAGGCTGTAAATGGAACCTATGGATCGTTTCCTACGTGCCGAATGGCACGTTGATTTTGGCGAGCGCGGCCGTCTCGAAGCCGAAGTGGACCCGTCGAGGGTTTGGCTCGCGCTACCGCAACATCTCGAAGCCGAGGTCTGGATCAAGTCCGTCGCTGGAGCACACGACTTCCGGGTAACTTTGAGCCGGACCGGGGACGGTTTCGAGTTGACGGTCGACCGTGGACCTGGGCTCGGAAGGTCATGGCCCGAAAACTTTCCGAAAATGGGGATCCAAATCGACGGCTCGGCGCGAACGGGCGCAGCATACGTGCGTCGCGGTGACGGGGTAGCGATGTGGCAGGAGCGTTTTATCCTGTGAAAGGAACATCCGTCTCAAGTGAGCGTCAATTCCTGACGCTCACTTTTTCATTGCATCGTAGTTGGTGATCAGCAGTTCTTGGTGCCGGACCGTGGCGTCACGTTTGGCTGAATAGGCGAGGTCGACCCTTTGCAAGCGAAATCGGTGGAAAAGATGCCGCACCTCGGGTCGATCGTCGAGTGAAAGAATGAACTTACCTTGAAGGCGTTGGAGCAGGCCTTCGAGATTGTGGAAATCAGCTTCCCTGAAGTTGAACTTGTACAGCTTGCGTTCCCAGTAGGGAGGATCGAGGTAGAACATCGTGGTCGGCCGGTCGTACCTTCTTAAGATCTGCTCGTAGGGCAGCGATTCGATCTGTACGCGCTGCAGCCTCCGGTGGGCCTGCTCGATGACTTCCGGTATGCGTTCGGGGTTGTAGTTTGAAGGCTGCGTCACGCCGTAGTGGAACTTCTGGTTGACGATCAATCCGCCGAATGAGTTTTTTTGGAGGTAGAAGAACCGGCCAGCCCGTTGGATGTCAGTGAGTGTAGTGGGATCGCTCTTCACGTGAAGCTCGTGCAGCGTGCGGCTGGCGAGGCAGAAGCGCAGGTACCGGACAAACTCTTCGTAGTGCCACTGGCAGACTCGAAAGAAGTTCACGATATCGAAATCGAGGTCGTTGAGCACTTCGACGTTCGACGGCGGTTTGTGGAAGAGCACCTGTGCGCCGCCAGCGAAGGCTTCCACGTAGGTCGTGTGCTCGGGCAGCATGGAAATGATTTTGGTCGCCAGGCGGTTCTTGCCGCCGATGTAGGGCAACGGGCCAATCATAGAATGGATTAGTTAATGTTGAAGAGTACCTCGGTCTGGACGTAGAGTCCGAGCATCGCTGCATCATGCGTCCATGGGCCTCCGGGTTGTACGGAGAGTACGGGCCAGATCTCGGATGCAATGCCCCGAAGTTCTTTCCGGGATCGCAGGGCAGGGTGCGCAAACGCGTCCAATAGCTCCAGTCTGGGAACCTCCATCACCGTCACCGACAGTTCCGTCAGGGTCTGGCAGATCTGCTGGTGCAATACGGATCGCTGGATTTCATGACCGTTGGGTATAGATTCGAGCGCCGCGGACCGGATTGGTTTGCCGTTCGAGCACTTTTCCACGGCACTTTCGATGAACGCAACCGCACTGGAGATCGCTTTCCCCGACGACGACGACAACTGGCGCGATTGCGCGTAGCTGAGATGATCGCCCTGAAAGGCCGCGAAGCCGACGGCGCGGCGCTCGATCCGAATCGCAAGCAACCACCGCTTGCCATTTCCGTCGTCGCCCGCTTCATCGCGGTACCGAAAATGTTCCAGTTCCTCGTGGAAGAGACGGGCCAAATCGCCCTTGGGGCAGTGTGCGACGGTGCGACGATACGCGGTTAGGATCTGAGCTTCTGGAAAATCTTTGAGCAGCTCAATGAAATGTTCCACTGCTTTTCGTTCACCGAGCTTGGTAGCAAGACGCAGAGCGAAGTACGCGGAGGTTGTTTTCGGGCTGAAGGCGCCATAGCGTTTGGCCGCGCTTTTCTCGACTTGTTCAAGAATGGTCATCGGAGGACGGCTTAATAGTTAAAGCAATGTACTCTGCTCAACCTGCGGATCGCGGTCTTCCTCGGCCCGGATCTGCTCGCGCAATGCATCGTAGAGCGATGGGAAGAGGAACTCCACCGGCACTCGCAGGATAATGCTCAACCGAAAAGCGTTGACCAGTGCAGGCATCCGGCCTCCGCGCTCATAGCTCGACAAAACGGAAACGTTCTTGTGGCCAAGAAGCCGCGCAGTTTGCCGCGGACTAAAGCCCATTCTCCGACGATACATGTCGATTTGGTTTTGTTGTTTGTGTTGCTGCATTAGACCTCTCCTTCTTCGTGAGGTCACTGTAGCAATTTCTTAAATTTAGACAAGGAGGGAAAATTTTGCGAACTCGCCGATTTCGAGCCCAGTTCTGTGGATAACCGGTTGAGAAGACGGCGGCGAGTGGCCTGATGGACGTGCCGACGGACCCCGGCAAGGCCCCGAACCCGAGGCTGCGGACGCAACCTGCGGACACGTTCAGAAACCTCTTCGATTAGAAGAGTACGGATTAGTTCCGTAGCAAGTTCGATGAGCGCGTCCAGGAGCATCGTGGGATGATGGCGCTGCTGAGGCGTTCTGTAAAGACGGGAACATGTTTGCGCCGGCGCAAAGTTTTCCCTCCTTTTCAGGAAGGTGATTTCCGGATACTGTGACCTGCATGAAGGATCACGATCAAATCACAATTCGTGAAGTGTACCCGAACTTTACAGAAGATCAGCTTCAGCAGGCGGAAGGCACCTTCCGTCGATACATTGCGGCGATGGTGCGGATTTACGAACGGGTCCGCACGGAACAAGGTCCTGAGGCCGCCACGCGTCTCGCATTCGGCGATTTGACGAAGGCAGATTCGTGTTCTACGATTCCTAACGAAAGGTCGAATCCCCACAACGACAATTAACCATCTCTAAATGCAATGAAAGAATATTTTGGATACGTTCGCGTTTCCACGGTTAAGCAAGGAGAAAACGGCGTTTCGCTTCAGCAGCAGCGCGAGGCCATCCAGCGGTACGCGGAGCGCAGCGACTATGAGATCGTCCGATGGTTCGAAGAACAGGAGACGGCCGCCAAGCAAGGCCGGCCCATCTTCAGCGAAATGATGAAGTTGCTTCGGCGCGGCAGCGTGCGCGGCGTCATCATGCACAAGATCGACCGCAGTGCGCGGAACCTACGCGATTGGGTGGACATTGGCGATCTGATCGATCAAGGGGTGGACGTGTGTTTCGCCAATGAATCCCTAGATCTGCGTTCACGCGGCGGCAGACTGTCCGCCGACATCCAGGCGGTCGTGGCGTCCGACTACATCCGCAACCTTCGGGAAGAAGCCAGGAAGGGCTTCTATGGCCGACTCAAGCAGGGAGTCTATCCCATGCCGGCACCGCTCGGATACCTGGATCAGGGCCAAGGCAAGCCGAAGGCGCCCGATCCAACGGTCGCACCGCTGGTGCGAAGGGCGTTCGAGCTGTATGCCACCGGCAGGTTCGGCTCCGAATCGCTGGCCCAAGAGCTCGAAATCACCGGTCTGCGAAGCCGCAGCGGGAAAATCATCAACCACAAACACATCACACGACTGCTGAACAATCCGTTCTACATGGGCCTTATCCATATTAAGTGCGTCAATGAAACCTACCAGGGCGCTCACCAGGCGTTGGTACCGAAGAGCCTGTTTGACCGCGTGCAAGATATCCTTCACGGCCGCCTGAATGCCCGCACGCTCCGCCACGATTTCCTGTTTCGCCGCCGACTCCGATGCGCAGATTGCGAGTACAGCCTTATCGGGGAAACCCACAAGAGCTTCGTGTACTACCGCTGCCAAACCCTCAAATGCCCGACCACGGCAATCCGCGAAGAAGGCGTCGAACAATCGGTCCTCAACCGGTTTCTCGACCTGCGGCTCAGTGACGACGAGCGCAAGTATATCGCCTGTGAACTCAGAAAGCTCAAAGCTGAGGACGCCCAGCGCGTGGAAGAAGCCATCGCCGGGTTGAACTTGCGATTGAGCCAGATCGAGGAACGCACGAATCGGCTGACGGATGCTTACATCGACCGGCTCATCGAGAAGGATACCTTTGAAGAACGCAAAAAAGCGCTCCTGATGGAGCGCACGGATGCGGAGCAGAAACTGGATCAGCTTAGCGGCGGCCGGTATCGTGTTTCAGAAGAACTGGAACATTTCCTCGAACGCGCGGACGGCGCGTATTCTGCGTACAAAATCGGGAACCCGGACGAAAAGCGCGAATTGGTAGATTCTCTTACCTCGAACAGGCTGCTTCGCGGAAAATCCTTGGAGATTACGCTGGCTTTCCCGCTGGAAGAGGTCGCTGATCGCTTCAAAAATATAGATGGTGGACCGAGACGGGCTGGACCTCGAACTTGGCACCATCTTTTGAAGAAATTGATACACCTTATCCACACTCAACCCTCAAAGTTTGCGCCTTCGCAAATTCTTCCCTCCGTTGCCTGATCGCTTGCGGCAAACGGAGCTCTCCGCTAGGCTCCGGCAATGGTCGAGCAACAAGAAGAGAGCCTAGATGACATCCGTAAGCTCTATCCGCAGTTCACCGACGAGGAACTACGGCTAGCGCAGCAGACCTTCAGGAACTACATCCACGCGATGAGCCGAATCTACGAGCGGGTGCTGAAAGAACAAGGGCCCGAAGCTGCCAGCAAACTGACAGGCGGGGAATAGCCGTTCGGAATCGCTCGGAGTACAATCTTCGCAATAAACGCGAGCGTTTTTGCCGTGAGTACGCGCGCGGCGCTAGGCTATCCGGAGTTCACGGACGAAGAACTACGGCTAGCGCAGCAAACTTTCAGGAACTACATCCACGCGATGAGCCGAATCTACGAGCGGGTGCTGAAGAACAAGGGCCCGAAGCTGCCAGCAAACTGGCACGCGGGGAATAACAGATAGCTATAAAAGTCTTCACAGCCCATTGTCATTTGAAAATGGAGCGCTTTTTTCATTTACGTTTAGATGGACTTGGCGTAGGCTTCAATCAGTATCCTGGCACGTTCCCGGCATTCGGCCTCGGTAAGTACTTGGCTGGCGTCTGGATCTGCGTGGTGGCGCGTTGTTTGCGCCGTCTGCATGACATCGCTCACGTACTTTTCAGTTTGGCCAGCAAGCTGACCAAGCTTTGCTCGGCCCTTCTTGCAGAGGGCCTGGGTTAGTGCCTCAATGGCTTTATAAACTCCATACAACGGCTTATCGTCGGCAACGACTTCTTCATTGAAATAACGCAGTGCGCTTGTTAAGGCGGGACTCTTCTCGCATTTGGCGATCAGATCGTTTTGTTGTGCCAAGCTCCTGCTATCAAAGGCAGGCACGATGAAGGCTTTGCCCGTGATTGTGACGCTTGTCGTTGTAAGCTGGAGATCGTCATGAACCTTGATGGTTTCGGACAGCGCGATGCTGATGTCTCTCGTGCCGTGGGTGTTCTTGCGCCAGGACTGGTTCAGGTCGGTAGTCAATCTCCGGCCACGCACAAAACTGCTGACATCCAAGTAGCGCTCAATCAGGCTGCGAGCTGCGTCAGCCAGTGACTCGTTTTCGAAGCCTATTTCGATAATTCCATTTTGCAAGGATATATGAAACGGTCCGGATACAAATGACTCTGCGAAGTCTTTCAGCGCGTCCGGTGGTGTTATCGCTCCACGGAGCCCAAAGGAAGTATCCATACAAAAACCTTTCGGAGCATATCAGCTCACATTTATGAGTCCCAAACTGATCTGAATGGCCGCGTCGATCCGCCGTATGGTTTCGACGTTTGCACGTCCCAGACGCTTAATCAGTCGCTGCCGGTCAACAGAACGGATTTGGTTCAGCAGTACGGCGGAACGGAGAGGCAAGCCGCTCTCTTGTGGTTCCAGGATGATCTCGGTGGGATAAGGCGGCTCATCGAACTTGGATGTGATCGCCGCCACGATGGTGATCGGGCTGTATTGGTTGGCGATGTCGTTTTGGATAACCAAAGCCGGCCGAGTCTTTTTGATCTCGGAGCCAATGGTCGGGTCGAAGTTGACCAGGTAGATGTCGCCGCGAAGCGGGTGTCTTACTTTTTGCGTTTTGCCGCGGGCTTTGTGCGCTGCCATGCTTCCTCGTCTATGGAAAACCACTCCTGTGCGATATCCAAGTCGCGCTGGGCATTGGCTACCGCACCCTGCTTGAGCTGCTCAGCCAAGTTGCCCTTGGCCTTGCTGGTCACGTAGTGCATAACGGCATCGGAAATGAGGCGACTACGGTTGCCTTTGGGCGCTACCCGGTCCAACACCCGAATGGTTTCTTCGGGCAGGACGATGTTGAGGCGTTTGGTCATAAGGGGTTCTCGATTACTGATTCTGAAGGTACTGTACACAACATTGGTGTGTATGTCAAACCGCTCAACTGATTCGCTTACTCGTGCGGAAAACTGAGCAGAGTTCGATCCCCATTTAGGTCTGTGGATAAGTGAGTGCCCATTGCGCAGAAAGAAGGAATGCTGTAAATTAAAAACACCTGAATCTACAGGTGTTTTCTGTCAAGTAGGGAAAAATTTGCGCCGACGTAACATTTGTAGGCGTGGTGGGGCGTCTCGGGACATACCTCGAACTTGGAACGCTCTGCTCTCCCGACTCCTGCCGATGATCGCGACGAGCGTTAGTCCGAGGTAACCCAATCTTGGCTCAAGCCCGGATCCCAGCGATCTGGTGTTTCGGCGTGTTTGGGCGAACTCAGTGTCTGCGTCGCAAACGAAACCCGAATGCATCACCTGTCTGGAGCATATCAGGTTCACCCAGAATTACCAGTAGGGAAACGTTGACGAATCCGACCTACTTTGCCGCTAATCTGTGGATAACCTGTGACTTCAAGGGACGCTCGCGCTGAAGACGGGCCAGCCGACCCGAGCAGCCGTCAGCCGGCGCTCCATCTACTCAGGCTCGGATTCAGAGCCGAGGCCAATCGGACGGTACTCCCAATCAGGATGAACAACCAGGTCTGGGTCGATGTTTCGCTTTCGCAGCCACAGCCGAAAGAATCCATAGAGGATGCCCGCGTCGACAAAGGATTTCCAGTGGCCGTGGCCGCGGCAGCTGGCGTAGAATGCTCTTCCCGCCGAAGTCACTTGGCTGCTGAGATTGCTTCAGATTCTCAAAATAGCCTCGGGAACAGAGCGTCGTGGGCCTTGCTGTAAATGTCCGAGGTGGCAATGGCACCCTGAACCTCCGCCAGGAACTGATTGGCCAGGGCCTTGCAGCGTCTCGGAGTGACCATTTTCGCGCGCCGATTTCGCATAATCCGACCTCGATTTCTTGTCATTGAACTGTGATTCATTTTCATGGCTTTTTGAAACGGGTCTCGCTTATGCGAATGGATAGCTGCGCTGAGATTGCGGGCTTTTCAGTTCAGGGCGATTTCGTCGGGCTGGGGCGAATCGCCCTAAAATATCATCCCGGTAGTTCCGCCGGACAGTCCACAGCGGAACCAGCACTACAATGGCCTGGGACGCAACGCCGGAGGTATGGATGCCCAGTCTGAACTCTCTGAAGGCGTAGCAGGCTTAAGATTAAGCAAGCGTGTAGAGTTAATTGCAAGTGTAGTCTAGCGGCGCTACGGATTTTCGTCAAGAAGGGAAAATTGTCGGTCGCGCCAACTAATGTCGCCCATCGGTGGATAACTGCGCCGAACGGTACGCGTGTGCAACCAAGGTCGATCTCGGCGGGCTTACGAGAGGCGCCGGCAAAGATTGGCATCGTGGAATTGGCTGGCAACGTCAATAGCTGAAGGTAGGCTTAAGCTCGCTCCGGGCTTTCCCTGTACGGGTCTCAGTAGACTGGCAGAGACCCCAGATTCGGCAAGTAGGGAAAGCTTGACGGAAGTGTCCAAATGCATCGTTCGCCTGTGGACAGGAAAGCGGAGTCACCGAGGAACCTGACCAAACCTTGTGCCATGGGGTGCCAGTAGGCCGCGTCGCATCCCGCAGCCGAAGCCCGTAGGCTCTTTGAGGTCCGACAATCCAATATCTACGCGTCGCCTCTTGACCAAACCCCCGGGCAAGGAGTACGATACCCCTGCTTCTTTGTACTTAAAACATTAACAAAGCAAGGAACATTTAATATGAAAATACTCGCAGCCTTGGTTAGCGAAGATTGGCCAACAATAAACGACTTTTCTACGCCTTTTGGGATCAAGCTAGGAACGATGGGGGCGACCGCTTCTGAGGAATGGTTGTCCGTATTCTTCAGAAGTGGTCGGGACACGACGAATGGAAACCGAGACGGCGACGTTGTATTGCTCGAAACTCACATCGTCGGAGTTCAACACAATCTGATCCTTGAATTGACAAAGTTGGAGGCCCGACAGTTGAGAGCTAAGTGTGACAGAATAAATAAGCTGCGGGAGCAACTTGATGAGGAACAAAGTCTAGCCGACTTTGCCGACGGCGAAGTTGCTGCTTATATTGATAACAATGCTTAGGGAATAGATATCCACTATTTGCGCGGGCGCTTATGCCGAGCCCCGCTCGCTTTTGGGCGTTCTGAGCCAGACTGAAAATCAAGTGATGACAACGAGACTCGCGCGGATAAGAGCTATCGATGGGGAGCGTTCAGATCACGTGCGAATAACAGGCGTCCATCCGGTGGATGACTCAGCTTCGACGGTACTGCTTGAAGGAAGCTCAGGACTAATGCTACATTCAACTTCATGCAGATCGCACAGATCGTTGCTTTGCTGATCGTCGAGCGTGATCGATTGAATCGCGCCATCGAAGCACTCCACGATGGCGGCAAGCGCCGCGGACGCCCGCCCAAGAGAGACACGTCGAGTGCTTCTAGCACTACGCGACCGACTCGGAAACGCCGGACATTTACAGTGGCTCAACGCAAGGAACAAGCCGAACGCATGCGTGCGTTCTGGGCGAAGCGAAAACAAACCCGCAAGATGAAGGCAAAGTAGCGTCAGCCGGCGGCCACAACATCAAACTGTCGTGGTCGCAATCTTGGCAGGGAAAACCCAGAATCGCGCTCAAGTAACCTGAGTTTGGTTCACCAATTTCCCTCAGATGCCGAGGGGCTGCTCCTCCTACCGCGCCACGTCGACACGGTACTTGCCGTATTTTGTGCGATAGGTCTCAACACCGCCTTCCAGATACTTCAGCACTTGGTCACTGACCGGGGAATGATCCATAGACCCAGAGAACAGGACTTTACCATGTGCGGCTGTGGCTTCCATTATCAAGAATTTATCGGTGTCCGACGCCACGGCCAAACTCGAACTGTGCGTTGTAAAGATGAATTGTCTCCGCTCCTTTCCCCGACGGATCTTCGAGCACATATCTTCCCAAATGGATCGAATGTCCAGCGAATCTTCCGGCTGATCGATCACGATCGGCGTGATGCCCTCCGTAAGGGCGATGACGAGCATCGCAGTGCACTTTTGCCCGACGGATAGCTGGTTTAGCGGCTGATAGGTGTTTTCACCCACGTTGTACCTGATCTCGGGCTTGTCCTGTGGAAGTGCCTTGTACTCGAGGCCGAGCAGGTCCTCATAGGGCAACTCATTCGCGAGAAAGTTGGCAAGAGTCCGCATACGGTCGACGTCAATATCGACCGTCTTGGAGAGTGGCTCTAGGTGTTTTGCCTCGTGCGAAATGGCGAAGCGGATTACGGCACGGACGAATGTTCCGGGATCAACTTTTGTGCAGATTTGGTCGATCTCTGCCTCCCGTAGATGCGAACCCCTTTTTAAAGTCATTAGTCTGCGCCGAAATTCGTCCAAGTTTGAGGATTCACGAATGCGCACGGTCAGGCGCTGGGCGGATTCCGTTTCGATCTTCGAACACTTCGCTTTGCGCTCATTGGTATACCGAGCGTAAGCGTCGCGCAATGACGTCAATACCGCCTCGCGGGTCGCGCCGACCTCTTTAACCTGATCGCTCCGCTGCTTGGTCGCGGCGAGCCGTTGCTGGAGAAGCTCCAATTCCTTGACGCGTTTGGCACGTCGTTGAGCCAGGTTCCTGTAATCCCCACCCTCCTTCTGCACAGTTTCCTCGTAACCCTTTCGCCCCGCTTGGAATACGGGAAGCCACTGCGCGTACTCGGCGTCCATTGTGGCCTTCAGATAAGCAAGTTCTGTGGAAGCAGCATCAAGATGGGTTAGCAGAGCATCCTTCGCCTGATTATTGAGGTCAACAACACGCTTTAGAGCTGGGTCTTCCGAATGCTGGGGCGGGAGCGCCGGAGGTGACGTCGTCCGAATCGCTTTTTGCGCTGACGCGATTTGGTCAGCCAAGCTCTTTAGATACATGGTCTGTTCCCGCAACGCTCGGTCTTTTGATTCGACGACGGTGTACTGGTCGAAGACGGGATTTTTGAGAGAGGCATCCAGTTGCTCGATCTCTTTAACGGCCGTACCAACAGCAAGCTGTTGCTGTTTGAGATCTTGAAACGCTCGCAGAGCGTCGGCTAGTTGACCGTCGAGTTGTGCAAGCTGTGCTTCGAGGCCGGTGATCTCCTGCTGGTAACTCCTGAAATCCAGAAACCGATCTATGAAGACGATCTGCTCTGACTCATTCTCCGCAACTTTGATGATTTCGTTTTGACTCAAGAACAGGATCGGAAAAATCTGGGCAAGATCATATGCTTGGCCATCGGCGTAAGGGTGATCCTCGGCAGGATTGTAGGTGCGCTTGACCGTGATCTCTTTGCCGGTCTCATCAGCGAACGTTATTTCCACAAACCCGTAGTTTCCAAGCCGTGTCCGCAGCTTCGATTCGTAGTCAGCCCGTATGTCAGGATTCATGGGCGGCTGGTTTAGGGCGAACCGAAGAAACTCGACCAGCAGCGATTTACCAGCGCCTTTTGCCCCCAAAATGCTGTTCAGGCCCTCGTGGAAAAGCGCCTCCACCCCGTCAAGAAATCCGCTCGCTACGCGCATGTGCACGATCTTCGGGTAGGTGAAGGTAGTGAACTCGAAGTCCTGCCGAATCCGTACGTCGGGATCCGCGAAGCATTGGCCCAGACCATCGAGCGTGAGCCGATCGAGTTTGAAATACGTGCAGCGAGTTCCTATTCCTGCGAGGCCGTGATTGCCATCGTTGTTCCCGCTTGGATTGTCCGAAGCTTGGTACACGGCTAACTTTCGCTGATAGGTCGCGTCGGTGCCGTCGAGTAAATCCACAACGCGCCGATGCTTCTGCTGTGCGTCTTTGTCCTGAAAGTCGGTTCCTTCGGCGGCGTTAAGACCGGGCTCTTGGATCAAAGCCGTCCGTTGCTGACCCTGCATATCACTTAGCGCGCCCTTACTCGAATTCGCATGTGCTAAGACGGCCAACCCCCCGCGGCTCCGAATTGATCGAATGACATTGATGGGATCGCGCTTAACTACGGTATCCTGGCTCCCATACTCGGCGGGCTTCAGGCCGAGTTCACCAAGCAAGCTTTCGATGTCTTTCGTCCCCTCCGTCGTGTCGAAAAGGGCGATGATGTGTATCCCGCCTTTCCCGCCCATGCATGTAATTTCTACGCCGGGGAAAATGACCAGGTCCGTCTTCGCAGCGGCCTCTTTGACGCGATCGACCCATTCACCGCTGTTGTGATCAGTAACGGCGATTCCCGCGAGGCCTTTGGCAAGGGCCGCCTGAACGATTTGGTCGGGCGTGACCGCTTTGTCGGAGAAGCACTGGGAGCCCGGTGTGTGCATGTGCAAATCGAGCTTCTTGAACCTTAGGCCATCTCGGTGTCGCGCTGCGACCGCAACTGCTGGGGATTTGGATAATCCACTCATAGTCTTCGCTTTTATCGAATATACATCTGGAAGAATACTCCATTTGGGCGACTTATGGAAGGGATTACAGGTTTTGTTGGCATAATCTACAAGTTCCGGTATCGTCCCCGTATGGCAACCAACAAATTTCGAATCAGTCTCGAAACGCGGCACATGAGGGTCATATGGGAGACGGTTCAGAACGCGAGCATTGGAAATTGTGTTCCGTCGACCACGTCCAAGCCGAAATCGGAAGCCGGAACGTCAATTGCCACGATCAGGTGAGCAGCAAGTGCTACCCTCCCGCGAATCCATTGCCGAGATCGCGTTCAATCACGGTTTGGTAAATGTGACGGCGAACCCAAAAGCCACTTTATAGGAGTTGTCACGTTCGAATTGGTCGGCAGATCACCCGAGCCGAGCCTCTGAAGTTCACCTTGCGATCAGAAAATAATGTAGTTTTGGATGAAACGAACAGACTCGATCGATCACAGCATACATTTAGAGGCCCGTGCAAAGAAAGGTTTCGATGCCAATCGCGCGACGCATACGTTCGTTACCGATGCTGTACAGATCGCTTGAGAGACCTTTTCTGGTTCTATGCGTGCTTCTCGTCACCTGCGCAGGCTGTACTCACCGGCGAGTCTCTCTAGTTGTCGACCCATCGGTACGTCTTGAAGAGCGGCGAGAGCGCTCTGTAACCGAGGATCCGGCGGTCAAGGGCGAAACCCCGGATGGCTGGCTCGTACCCCCTGCTGAAAACGCAGCGGCCCAGCAGGCGCCGGCCAAAACGGCAGCCGGACTCCAAGAACGATCGGAAGATCCGAAAGGCAGCGAAATCGCCGAATTTGTCGAGCGGTTCAAGAACACGAAACCGCCTAAGATTTTCCAGGGCGAGCTGCCGCCGGGCGCCAGCCGCGCGGTCGACATGCAACTCACTGGTCCCTCAGGCCTTGCCGGCTCCGCCCAGTGGATCGGAACTGCCGCCGCAATGAAGGTCACAATCGCGGTCAATGCTTCGCCACTCGCTACTGGGACCGCATATCGCCTCGGCAGCAACCGAGGCGGATGCTACCTCAAGGTGCAAACGCCGATCGGCGGACGCGCCACCATGGCGGTCACCAACACGTCCAACGCGAGTGTCAAGGTCCGGATTATGTTAGTGGCCACGACGCTGTAAGAAGGGCAAAACGATGCGCGCAAAACGAATTACACAGTGGTCGAAGGTGGTCCTCGCCACTATTTTTCTCTCCGCCAGCATGGACGCCTTTGCTCAAACCACGTTGGATTTTGAAGACCTCGCGACGGGCACCACGATAACCACTCAGTACGCCTCGCGCGGCGTGCTTTTTGAGGGGGCCTATCTCGAGACCGATGCGGCCGCACATTCCGGCACGCGCGTCATTCGCGAGACAAAGCCGGGCACTGAAGTTTTCGTCATTGTTCCGTTGGTCATCCGATTTACGAGCCTGCAGGCGCGCGTAAAACTCTTCGCCGGGTCGCAGTTCGATTCCGAGAATGGAACGCTGAAGGCATTCGACTCCGCCGGGATCGTTGTCGCCAGCGACGGGCCACGACTGGTCCAGCAGAACACGTTCACTGCAGCATTCGAGGTTTCTGCCGCAACGCCTAACATCGCCCGAGTTGAATTTCAGCTCGAGAACTCGTCGTTTGCATCGATCGACGACCTCGAATTTCAGGGGGACCCTGCCGCATCGTTGCCCACGGAGGCGCCGGTTGTTCAGCTCACGCAACCTGTCAATGGCATCAATGTAGACATCCCGAACGACATCCCCAGACTTGACATCGCGGGGACGGTCACCGGTGATGGTCTGCCGTCGCAGGTGACTGTGACCGTCGGGTTCAAAAGGCCGCCCGGGTCCGCAAACCTCCCGCCGCTGACGCTCGTCTTGGAGTTGACCGGAACCGGCACTACGCGCCAGTTCACCCTGCCAGGCGGGATGACCCCTCTCCCGCTCGGCCCGATCGTGGTCACGGCTACGGCGGAGAACATCGCCGCGCTGAAGGGCACGGCCACGAGTACCCTCGCGAATCTTCCCCAAGCGGTTCGAGACCGATTCAACAGTGAGGGGGGTGCTGCAGTGCTTGGGGAATTTCAGTACGGTCTGCTCGGTTCATGCGCGATCGCGGTGTATGAGCACGGTGCGATCAGCGGCCGTAACGGTGGTGCGATCGTTGTCCGCGGCGATGTTTTCACGAAATGGCTTTCGCTGCGCGGTCCGTTCAATGAGTCGGGATGGTTCGGTTGTCCGACCAATGAGGAGGGAGACACACTCGCAGGGGCTCGCTCTCAGCCGTTTGAGCGTGGGCGCATTTACGCAAAACTCCCGACGGTCGCTCCGCCAGTCGCATTTTATGTTCCGGCCGTTTTTGTTGACGTTATCGACAAGCGAGGCGGAGACCCAGGAATTGGCTTGCCGCTGGGGGATCCGAGCGATTCCACGGGAGCTTTGCAAACGTGGCTGTTTCAGCAGTTCGCCCGCCCGGGCGACCAAGATTCGTTCGCGCCGTCGACGCTGGAGATTCGCGGGACCCCACCGACACTCTGGATGGAGCGCCAAGTCGGGCCGTGGCTGCAAGGGCCTGGAATTTATTCGGACACGTTTGAGAGAACGGAGCAAGATAAGGCCTTACAGAAGAGCTACGCTACGCTTTGGGAAGGCTTCGCATGCAATGACAATCTTGGCCCGTGCTCTGTCTCGGTGGAACCACAGTTCCCACCGGAGATCACTCCGGAGAACCAGCCAGACTTTAAGAACCAGTTCTGTAGTGGCACAACGTACTTTCCCGGGCTGTCAAATCCGCCGGAATGGAAAGCCATTCGCGGCCAGTACGACGCGACGCCGGTGTTCGGCGTCGTCGACGAGGCTCACATGGCGGACATTGATAACGGGCTCACCCATCGCACCCACAACTCTAGTTGCCCGGGCGACGCCGAAGAACTTGGATTGGTCTTCGGCTTTCTAACCGGGGGCATTGTTGGCGCGGAAGGCTGGGCGAAGATCGGGTCGCTGGTATGCGCTTCCGATTTTGAATTCTTCGTACGTCCCCTGGGCCCGATGATCGTCACTACGCCGCAGTTGCCGAGCTTGTTCGGGGACAAGAACAAGAACGTCATAAAAACCGAATATGAAGTGGCCTACGCAGCCGCGGCCCACAATTTTCTGGGAACGCCGGCCCTCGGCGATCTTCTACACATGACCGGCCGCTGGATCGTCGACTGCGGGCACTCGCCGTACAAAACGGAACTCCATCCGCTCTTCAGTTTTGCGAGGGCAAAAACGGTATTTACGGAGACCAATCTGTTTACCGGCCTGGAAGAGCCGCTGTTCGGAGGAAAGCCGGCGACGCGTATCGCTATCTGGGTCAACGGCTGGTATCCAGGCGGCGATAACAATGCAATCGAGTACGACATCTTCCCGCCGCCGCGGCCCAGTGCCCATGCCGTGCTTCACGTCGTAAAGCCCGTGGATTCCGGCGGTGGCAACTACCAGGCTGCTCAAGACGTCACCCTCAATTTCACGATCGGGCCGGCCGGGAGCGCTACCAAGGTTCATTTGCGTTTCACTGCTAGTCGCCGGGAGAACCCGGTCACGCAAGAGGGCGAGATGCTGTTCGAACCTGGGCGGCAGTACTGGGGCATCTGGTATCTGTATTGGGGAGACTGATAAGATGACCCAAAATCCCACTTCCGATTGGTACGACTTTCGGTAGCGGGTCAACTGTATCGTTAGATAACTGGGAATTATCCGTACTGCCGAAGGCTCGGGGGTGGCGGCTCGGTGCGAACCCGTTCGCCCTAGTGACGCGGCGAATGGCCGTCACGAAAGTTTGCGATTCTCGAGGGCCTCAAGAAGAGCCGCTTTGGTCGCAAACTCGTCGATTTGGCAGAGCATCGCGTGAAAGGATTGCCATGCATACTCAAAGAATCGCTCAATGACTTCGGAATCTTCGACTGAGTTGCCGTGATGGATGAACTTCGACCGGATACGATATGAGGCATCGACATTTTGCACTATCGCTTTTCGCTCATCCACGGACTGACCTATCAGGAACGCCATTCGTTCTCCAATATTTTTGGTGATCGGCTCATTTGAATCCTTTAGTAACATAGATTCAAGGCTTACGAGAACGAACACCAGCTTGTCGGCGATCTCGGATGCTGTAGAGTTGCGTGAGTATAGCAGCAGCGCATCATAGAGCTGACCTCTGAAGTCACCAGAGTGGTTGTCTGACAAGCCGTGCAGGAGATCAAGGACACCCGGGAATCGCGCACGTTCCTGATCTATGTCCCAGAGTATTGGGCCATGTTTGAGCGCAGCGTTTGAGATCTCAGCTATCTCACCATTTCTGACGAACAGCTCCATAGGCATCTCGATGCGTTCTCTCCCCCGCGCCAGGCAATAGCTTTGCATGCCTAGAATCCAGTTGGCCGGCGATAAGAAGCGCAGCAGTGCGATCGCCTCCTGCGCAATGGCTCTGGCACTCACCTGCGCCGTCTTTTTCTCCGCTGTCAAAGTGACGCAAGCGGCGAGGTACCCCTGAAGTTGAGAGCGAAGGCGGTCCAAGCGCTGACGCGCCGGATCGGGGAGAGGTTGCTCGGGCCGCGGGGCAAAAAAGCGCTCCATCATCGCGGTCGAGAAGCTCCGAAACCTCACTCCACCGATCGGAAATTCCTGTTTTCCGTGAACGCCAAAAAGAGGCACCCATATTTCGTACTCCTGGATCGCGCTCTGGCATCGCCGCGAAATATGTTTGACGAGCGGCTCGCCAGAACCACCGACGGCTGCCTCAAGCCAGGAACAGATTTCGTCGAGTAGAAATTCGAATCGAACACGCCCTCGAAGCGAGGGTACTTTTTCAAGCCCTTTCGCGACGGTCTTAAGTTCCTCGTAGCCATCGTCGATCAGTCCGACATATTCACCTCTGCGCATCCATAGTCGGCCCGCTTCGTTGCCAAGACCATCGCAGATGCGCTCGGTCCATGTGATTTTACCGATCACGTCTTCAGCATTCACATTCGCGGCAGGGTACGGATTAAAGGATGTCTCTTGAGCTATTAAGGTCTTCTTTACAACTCGCACCGCTTCACGGAGCTTATCTCCGAGTTCGTTGAACCGCTTCGCCGCGTCAGGATGAAAATCGATCTCCAAGGTCCGTCGCCTGCCTTCGTCGACGGTTTTCATATCAAGGAGTAACGCGTCGGCGCCGCGTCGCGATATTGGTCAATCCGGAAGCATATCGAAGACCACATCTCGGCCGTTGATGGTGACATCGACAAGGCAACTCGTCGCGCATGCCAGTCAGGCCTTTGCTCGACCTTGTGCCAAGGCAAAAACCAAGGCTAATCCTAGGCCACCTAACACGCACGCGCCTAGAAGCTCTTGCCGCTGACGCCGCGCTGTTTGGATATCGATCCAGCGCTCACCTTCGAGCAGGCGTAGTGTGTCTTTCATCGTCGGGCGCGAACCAGGATCACTGGTGCAGCAGGCAACAACGATCTCTCGAATCTTAGCATCGCTCCACGGCCCCGGATCGAGATTCTGGTCATCGTGGGGCTTTTGTCCTGTCGACAATTCGTAGAGAGTCGCTCCAAGCGAATACGCATCACCTGCTGCGTGTATCTGGCCTCCGTTTCGGATTTCCGGTGGCCAGTAGCCAGGAGTTCCGCCACGGTTTTCAGAAAAAAGCATGGTGCAACCGAATCCGTTTCCAAGTGGGTCGGCAACTTGGAGGCGTCCGTCCCAAGCGACGAGTATGTTATCCGGCTTGATGTCACCGTGGTAAATCTGTTGATCGTGCAGAATGGCCAGCGCGTTTGCCAGCTCTCTTGCCACAGCTCGCAGTTGATCAGTCGAGAGTTTACCCGCATGCGCCTTCAATGATCCCCCAAGACACGGCATCACGTAATACGGGGGATTGGCCTTCAGATCCCAAGCCACAACTCGCACGATTCCTGGAAGCTGGCGAGCTAAGATCCGCACTTCGCGTGCAAATCCCTTCCTAACATGTGGCAGGTGAGCGTTCCGAAGGTATTTGATCACGACTTGCTCGCCCGTATCGGTTCGCTCGCCGAGGTAAAGATCGCCATAGCCTCCTGATTGGAGTGGTCGAAGATTCACGATATGCGGATTCATCTAAGCACTCCTCTTTGCACGCCCATACGCCATTCGAAATAGCGAGTACAGGAAAGCACCACGTTAGCCGGTGGCCGCCTGGAGAATGATCCCGGGGGCATAGCCCGCTCGCATGGCTGCATTCAACGCTAGATATAGATCAAGCGTTGATCCTGTGGGGCTTGAATGGCCGCCTTCCCAGCGATTGACAGTCACGAACGAGACGCCTAGCAATCTGGCCATTTGTTCTTGAGATAGCCGAAGTTTCTTTCGAATGGCTCCGAGATATCTTGAATCCGGCATAGTCTGATTATACGCCGAACAACCCGGTAGTGCTATAACAATTGTTATAACCTTCCTCTTGGGCGCAGCGCAGCCGGTGGGCCATTGCGGTTCCTGCGTCAAAGCGCGGGTCGGTGTCGAATCTTTCTCGCGACACGCTCCGCAGCTTGGGGATGCTCCGACATAAACTACGTGACCGTCATCGCGCGGAATGAGGCCTGTCGCTGCAACGGCCGCCATAAACGAGCTTGGGGCGTTATACGTTGGCAACCGGAACCCAACGGCAAACGAAGTGCGGAAAGCGCGTACTCGGAGAGATAGTGGGTGAAGGTCTGAGAAACTGGCTACTCGTGAAATCCCTTGAGAACCCAAGAGCAGGCGGCCTCGTTAAACCCCGCATCCCAATATGCAAATCGGTCTTCGGGGACTACGTCGAGAAAATGCGGCGATGGTGCGCCAAATCCAATCACGAGAAAGAAAAGGTCTTTGTTTATCGATAGAGCCCGTGCAATTGTTTCCTTGATGATCTCATCGCGACAACTGTAGCCGATCATTACGCAGTATTTCGTAGCGGTGAGACCTTGGGCAAGGTAGTCGTATGGTACGCCAAAATGTGGAGCATAAAGGTAGCGCTCCTTACAGGTTGCGGGGGCGACTGCGCCAAGCACACACGGGATCTCTGACGTCCAAGCCACTTCATGCATGACTTCGATCAGTTCTTGGTTGCTGTCAACGCTAAAACACTCTGCTGTCCTGGGATCAACGAAGTAGTTTGACGCGCCGTGCAGATGAAATAACGCAAAGCGCCCGCATTCGTGCCACACGTCGGGCTTGAACATCACACGTGGTATAGGGAAGTTTACCCGTTCACTCTCGTAGTAGGCATCGCGTCTGGGATGCTCATAGTCAAAGCCGTCGACCAACTCATTGCCCAACAAATACTCGATTGTAAGATCGTAGTTCGTTGTATAAATCGGAAGTGAACCGCCAACCATTGCCTGGAGCTGAGCGAGAAACGGTAAGACGGTTTTCTTCGCGGAAGTGCGTCCCTCCGAAGATGGGACTGCACAGCTTGAGATCACATGCCGACAAGTCCGTTCCAGAATCTTCCGCACCAGTCTAAAGTATTCTGACGACTTCGTGATCGCCGTAGTCGCTTCCGTCTGAAGCATTGTCGTCAATGGTGGCGCTGCATATTCTTCTTCTTTAAGGAAGTCTCCGAATAGAAACCAACTCGTAAACGCGTTGCCAAGGTCGCTCCGAACCTGTTCAAATCCCTCATCACCTCCTTCTTGTATGATCAAGTCTTGAAGCCGAAGCAAAACTTCCAGCCGAATCTCCACGTCAGTTACCGCCGCAACTGCGAGTTTGGTTCGCTGTCGCACATTCGGCGCTTTTAAAAGGAATTCTGACATCGTGCCATAACGCAGGATGTCTCCACAGAGAAGATCTCCGACATCACCTAGGATATAGTCGCTCGTATCGTCCGCCCACCGGAAACCCTTGGCAGAGGGGAACCCAAAGGGCACCGATGCTCCGGCACCGGTAAACACGATCAGGGGAGAATTGACAATCGGATCAGCCAAGCTTACATCAGTGAATCGCCCTGCTTTCACACGAGTAGCACGACGGAAATCCTGTCGCTCGCGAACAGGAAAGCCAGCCTCATCCTGTACCAAACACGGTCGCGGATCATACGGTTCGCCTGAGTAGGTGTCTGATCGCGTCGACCAACGTCCTGTTGGCTCCGTATGCCACCGAAATTCACAGCCTATGCAAACTCGAGATCGATATTCCTGGTATCGATACGTGCGCCCAATTCGGGATGGATGCGAGAGGCTGGGCGTCAGCGCAAATGTACCCGTTTCGTCGACAAATGCTGTTTGGGACAGGGTTTCCGTTGAGTCACAGGCTGGACACCGCAAAACGAATCGCGGGTAGAGTTCTGGGCGACGCTTTTTGTCGCGTCGTTCATATAGCCGTGCCTCGACAGCATTAACGGGATAATAGCGAGGCACGAATCGATACTATCCTAAAACTGATGCTGCTCGGTAAGCATGCCGAGCGCGCCCGCAATCACTGACCGATACACCTCGACTCGAACAGGACCTTAAGGATTCTAAGGGTCGAGGGCATATAGATTCCGTTCCGACAGTTTAGCAACACAGGTCGCGCGACGTACAATTCGGACCTGGCCTGTTGACGGTGGACGCAGACGTTCTAGTCGTCGCGTACCGGCCGGGCTTCGGTCTTGACCCAGAGCCGCTCATGTGAAGAGGGCCGCAGATGATGGCGACGTGGCAGGCTGAAGCGGTATTAAACTCGGCTGCGATGTTGGACGGATTCGGGGGGCACGTCAGTGCGAGGTGGCGGATTCGTGCAATGGCTTATGCAGTGAAGGGTTCGAATCCTGGCACCCATCGAAAGCCGTCTTTTGGCGTCACGGTGGCAATGTGCAGGCGTCCGCCGATGCCGACGGCAATATCGGGGTTGATCGCGTGTGCTTCTGTGCCGCCGCACGCGTTGATGTACGTTGCCCCGACCACCATCGCTAGCGAAAGCTTATGGCTAAACAGGTCAAGCGGCAAGTCGTGTGGTGCGTATCGGAGGAGCTGTTCGTCGCCTTGGATGATCCTGTTGCCGATCTCAGGGATACCGACCACACGGGGTATTTCTGGCGCGAGTGGCTCGTTCACCACGTGTGCTGGTAAGAGGTGCCCGCGCTCGTGGAGGAAGCAGAACCGGACGCGCTCGGGCTTGCCCTTATGGTAGCCGTCCAGGAAGGCTTCCAGAATCGCCGTGCCGGTGTCACCTGGGTAACTGGAAGGGATCGTTGGGAGTTCGATATTCCCGTTTGCAAGTGTGTCCTGGAGTCGCTGGTTGACGCGTACCGCGATGCGCGAGGCGTAATCGAGCACGGAGGTCGATCGTGTTGCTGAGAGTGCTTCTGCTACACCGCAGAGTTCCTTGCGAAAGTCGAAAAGGATTTCGTCGAGGTCATCTTTGTCGGCGCACCCAAGTTGTCCTGCGCCGGTCAGGGAGAAAGCGATCGGGTTGTTGCCGAATTGGAAAAGTTTCTGCATGGCCTCGCTGGTGATTTCCCCGGTCGTGCTGTTCCGTGATCGGCCGTCTGCGGCGACCACTAAGCCGTCATGAGTGTACGTGCGGATAATTGCCGTCATTTATCTTGGTGGGCGACTCGCATTGTAGCGCGCACCGCACCTAGCGAGGTGGTCATGCCGAGTTCGCGCAACTCGTCAGCCCGCGGTTAACAGCACATCTCCTAAGGAGCCGGACTCTTGGTGTCGAAGAAACGAGGTGATCCATCAATCGGGTCGGCCTTCAGTAGCTGGCAACACTTCCTGGACGACTTCAAAACCTTTTGGAAACCTGAACAAAAGGCGGATCTTTCAACAGGAAGAGTTGAGCGTCAAGTTGCGCCCGGCCAGAACCAGAATGAGGGATTCTGGGCGTCAAATGCCCTCGTGAATCATCGCCCGCAATCCAGCAAATCTCCTTACGCAGGCGAGTCACCGCGAAACCACGTTGCAATGCATCCCCCGAATGTGACTATAATCTATCCCACGCGGCTCGACGAACGATTGGCTATTCGCTGCGGAACCGTCGAAATGAAAAACAACGGGCTGCTGAATGGGACCAAATTATGACCATATCTCGCGTCGAAACGACCAGCACAAGGCTCGAGAGAGCGTTTGGGTACGGCCTTCCATCCGCCTTAGCGCTCCTTTGCGGCTACTGGATGCATGGCCGTCGTGTCGCTGTGAACGACTTGGAACTCTTGCTTTTAATCATACCGATCGGTATCTCGATCCCTTTCTTTGCCGCATACTCGACGATCTTCACGCCTCGCCCGCGCACATTTCCGATTGCACCGGAGGAACTCCTTCAGGATCGAGACATTTTCATCGTGCTCTCTGTGCTCGGCCCAATCCTAGCCGGGCTCGGTGGAGCGCTCCCCTACTGGTTGATTACTCATACTCTACCTCCTTGGACGCTCACCCTGGCGCTGCTCTCCGTTCCTGTGTTGCTCGTGCTCTACGGCGGATTCCTCCTCTGGCCATTTTCGCCTGTTCAAAATCTGGCGCTCAGATATCAGCTGATATGGCCGATCCTCCTATCGATTGCCCTGCCCTTCTATCTTGGCTACTCTTTCACTGCCCTGAAAACGAGTCCGAGGCCTCTCGTCCCGTTCGCGATCTTCTTCGTTTATTTAGTCACCGCCGAGCTCTGGGCGCGCCGACCAGGACGATTGTTTTGGGTCAGCACTGCCGCAATGACGCTTTCGGCGATGGCTGCATTTTTAATGCCTACGCTCGGCGACATGCTTAGTCCATTTCTGTTCGCGATCGCGGTGTCGGCTTATGCTGCCGTCTTCGAGTCGTGGAGCGCGACAGCGAGACATGCTGCACTGGAAAACGGATTTGGCAACAGAACGTACCATTTTTATCTAGGTACGATGGCTGCTCTTGTAATCTCTTTTTTTTGCGTTACGGTTCTATACATAGTGACATTCCTTGGATCATTCTTCTTTTGGGGCTTTGGCCTGCACAGCGCAATCGCTTTCGTGATCTGGCACAGAGCCGCACCACCATCTCGGGCATTAGTAGATAATCCGAATTGGGCCCGTTACAAAGTGACAATGGGGTTGCTAATCTTCGCAATTCTCGTTGGAGACTCCTTGCTCGGGGGAAGGCGAATGACTACTCCGCTCGAAATCTTGATTAGCACTCTTATAGCGACGTTGTTTGTGTTCCTTTGGGCTGGACTCTCCGTAAAGAAATTGATGGACCATCCGCCTTTCACCCTGAAGGAACTAGGCGATTACTATTGTGATCGGCGTCGGTTCGTGGAAAACCTCTCGCCGTTCTTCTTGATCGCCTTTACCGTTTCGTACGGCGTGTGGTATAATTCAGATCGACATTTGAACGTGGAGCAGTGGCAACGTTGGAGGCTTGGTGCGATTGACGTCTTCGACCTCTATCTCCTTCTCTCGACTGCCGCGGTGATCTACTTGTTTCTTTCGCGACACTCAGGAAAAGACGGAGGGGGCGTGGTCAAACAGGTTATCGGCCTGTTACTCCTTGTTCGCTTTGCAACGTCACTAATTGTCGGCAGCGGTGTTTTTTTGTCGTGTTGGCTGACGACTCGCTCATCTCTGTACAGCCTGATACGGGCACTACCGTTTGTTTTCGCGTGCATGGGTGGATTTGCGCTTAACGACTACTATGATCTTAAGAAAGATTTTGTTAACCGACCATATCGGGCGATTCCAAGCGGGCGGATCTCGAGCCGTGGGGCGTTCTTCGTGGGTAGCGTTCTCACTAGCTTGGCTGTTCTGCTAGGGGCATGGATGGGACGTGATGGATTAGAGCGCACGTTGTATGTCCTTGCCGGCCTTGGAGTCATCGGATATAACGTCGCTGTGAAATACTGCGGAAGAGTTAAATCGTTGTACACGGCTCTCTTGGCGAGCATACCGTTCGCATTCATTATTTATCAACAACACTACGCGGCGATATACTGGTTTTTCATCGCTGCTGTCATAATGTTCATTACCGGCCGTGAAATCGTTATGGACATACATGATTTGGAAGGGGATCGGGTCACTGGCGTGACCACATGGCCTATGACAGTCGGAGTTCCGACGGCAGAGAAAGCCAGTGTGGCTCTCCAGCTCGTCGGATGCCTTGCGCTACTGCCGATCGTTGCTCGAATCGATACACCGACCGCCTGGAGTGTGGGGGGAGCGATAGTTGCGTTGAGCGCATCGCTGTCGGTGATCACGCTCCGACACTGGTCGTGGTCTTTCGCTGGGAGTATTTACGGCTCTTGGTTGCCCATGTTGCTCGGGATGATTTTACTGTATATGTAGGCATCATCGACCACACTCAACGTTGAGCGTGGTCGATGATGGATGTGGTTGCGCTGGTGGTCGCGTCAACGCGACTTTTTCCTCATAACGAGCACTAAGCTCATTCGGCCCCCCAGCAGGACTAGAAGAACTAGCCACGGGTATGCGACAACAGCCGCGTAGGGATGGCCCAAGAGGTCCAGGAGAACGACGCCAATGAGTAGACAGAGCGAGCCGGTCTGGATCGCTAGGGCACGCATTAGAACGCGGCGACGTGCTGTACCTCCTTGTAATTCGGTTGGATTGGGTGAAGAATTCAAGAGTCTGATCTCCTAACTGCACCCGCAACCCATCTTCGGGAGACGGGTTGCGCAACAGCCGGGAGGATATTCCCAAGCGTAGTTTTCCTTGTAATTTGTGCGCAGCTGGTCGAGTCCTGGATCACGCGAGAGGCAAAGCGCCTCCGCACTTAATATTCCTCGGTACGGTTGTCTCGTACCACACTTGAGGCTTTGAAGTTGGTGATCAGCAACATCGAATTGGCGGGCTGCCACGGAGCTCTGCGGATTGCACACGGCCAGAATGCAAGTGAGCGAGCAGGTCTAGCATTTTCTCTTCGAGCACCCTACGACATGAAGTTGCCAAATGTTAATCTGTTCCTTCCAGCTACAGGCGCCGGGTTCCCCCCGGCGCGCTCCCGAGGTTTCGGACGTACCAGCAGCGACGAGTTAAGTGGCGCAGGCGAACTTTCGCCACGAGGTGATTGACACGGACGGTAGCTTGGTGGCGCGGGAATGGCTTTACCGTACCACACCCAAGCTCGCGCCGAGGATCGAGTCAAGCATATCCCCGGGCGGCGTTGTCGCTAACTCTTCATGCCTATTAGTGGAATGATATCAATTGGCCAGAGGCTGTCAAGGACGGCACAGGGCGCTGTCCCATGCATTCAGCCGGGCGATTGGCCTTCATTGTTGGCGCATCCTCAATCTTATCTACAGCGAATTTTTGGCCATCCTGGAAATGGCCGCATCTATTTGATTTTGATGGTCGGGGCGGGGCGATTTGAACGCCCGACCCCCTGCGCCCAAGGCAGGTGCGCTACCAGGCTGCGCTACGCCCCGACTCTTCCCATTGTATCTATTCGTAGCGCAGCGCCTCGATCGGATCGATCCGCGACGCCTTCATCGCGGGATAAATTCCGAACACGACTCCCACCGCCACCGACACCGAAAACGCGATGATCACCGAATACGGCGTCACGATCGTCTTCCATTCCGCGGTTTGCGCGATCAGCCACGACAGCGCCAACCCAAATCCGATGCCGAGGACGCCTCCACCCACCGAGATCAACACGCTCTCCGACAGGAATTGCCGCACGATGTCGCTCCGCCGCGCGCCGGTTGCCCGCCGAATGCCGATCTCGCGCGTCCGCTCCATCACGGTCGCCAGCACAATGTTCATGATTCCGATTCCACCCACCAGCAGCGAAATCGCGGCGATCGCGACCATCACGTAGGTGAAGATCGTTTGCGTCTTCTGCTGCTGCGCAAGCAACGCCGCCGGAATCGTGACGGTGAAATCCTCCGCGTTGCGATGCGTTGAATTCAAAATGGCAGTGACTACTTCGGCCGCTCGAACGCTGTCCGCATTCAGCTTGAGCCGCAAGTCGATTCCATCCAGCTCATCCTTCACCATGAATGCGGTCTGATCCCAAAACCGGTATTGGAACGTGTTGAACGGGATGTAGATCAGATTGTTGCGATCCTCGCTTTGCGCACCTTTCACCGTTGAGGCGACTTGCGGCGCCAGCACTCCCATCACTTCCAGCCATATGTCGTTCACTTTCACGAACTTTCCCGAAGCGCCGGGGCCATAGCCCAACAGGCTCACTTTTGCGCGATCCCCCAGTACACACACAGGCGCGCTTTCCAGATCGTCGCGCGAGGTGAAGAAGCGGCCTTCGGCGAGCCGCAAATTGTGAATGGTCGCATACGATTCCCGCACGCCGTACACGTTCGGAAGCGTCTGCGAAGGCTTGGGTAGAATGCGCGACGGATGAAGCGTCCTCCGCGGCGAGAGCGTCTCCAGCGAATCCACGTTGGCTTCAAGAATCCGCACGTCGCGCTCCGTCATTCCCGGCGACGCGCGCCGTCGCTGCTGCATCTCCTGCACGCTCGATGCTGGAATCGATTCCACCAGTACGTTCCGCACGCCCAGCTGTTCGATGAACGCCAAGGACTCTTCGCGCGCGCCCGCTCCGATGGCCAGCATGCCGATCACCGATCCTACCCCGAACACAATGCCGAGCGCGGTCAGCACGGTCCGCGTTTTCTGCGCTCGCAGATTGTCAAACGCCAGCGGAATATCGGCCAGATAACGGACTATTCTCATCGGCCTGGGGGAAGCGCCTGTGTAGCGGAAGGCGCGGGCTTCTTCTCTTTGTCCTTTTCCTTAGAACGATCCGGGCTGGCAAGCGCCACCTGCTGCCCTTCATTGATCCCCGTCAAGACCACCTGGCTTTCGCTGCGCCGCACCAGCTTCACGTCTTGCGTTGCGAATCCGCCCTGGGGTGTTCGAAGGTAGACAAACTGACGGCCGCCGTTTTCAAACAAGGCCTGCGCCGGAATCCACAGTACGTTCCGCAAGGTTTCGGCGGTCACGACAATGTTGGCTGTCATGCCCGGACGTAATTCTGGGGTCGGATTGTCAATGGTGACGCGGCAATCGAAGCGTCGGTCCCAGGGTGGACCGGAGGTGCCCCCCAGATCCTTAATCTTGCCCTGGTAAGGATGCTCCGGAAGCGCGACGGCTGTGAGCTGCACCGGCTGGCCCACGCCGAGATGACCTCGATCGGCTTCCGCAATGTGGGCCATCACCTCCCAATGGTCGAGATCGGGAATCTGCACCACCGCCATACCGGCGCGGATGGTGTCGCCCACTTGCAGTACCGGCAGAACCATGCCGCTGACAAAAAAATTGATATTCGTGTTGGACTGGACGTTCACGTATCCGTCGCGGGGCGCGCGCAGCGTCATCATGTCGATGTTCTTCTGCGCTGTGTCGGCCTGCACTTTGGCCTTCGCGCGGGCGGCGTCCTGGATCTGCACCCCCGCTTGAGAGGTGGCCAGGCGATTCGCCATATCGCGCTCCAGTTGCGCGACGGTTTCCCGCGTGGACCGCACCGCAAGATCGTTCTGTTTGGCTTGAATGGTGCTCACCAGCGGATTCCTTCGCGCCTCCAACTCGGCCTGTCTCAAATCCGCGCGCGCTTTAAGCAGTGCGTAGCGATCCTCTTCTTCCTTGGCTTGCAACTGCGCCTGCGCTTGAATCACCTTCTGCTCGGATTCGGCGAGATCCGCCTCGGCCTCACGCAGCTTGAACAATTGATCGGTGGTGTCAAACTGCACCACCACGTCGTCCTTTTTGACCAGCTCCCCGGTGCCGCGCATATCCGTGATCGCCAGATTTTGCCCGCCGACCATGGGAGCTGACAACATCACCGAGTTCCCGCCTTGAAGCTCGCCTCGCGCGTATACGGAAAAGGTCACGTCGCCATGCTTGACGGGCGTGTAAGGAATCGACGCCGAAATTGCCGGATTCGCCGAGCGATACAGATTCATGCCGCCCCAGGCGGCCAGCGCGAGCAAGCCGAGCCCGATCAGGAGTCCCACGATGGTCCTCAACTTCACGGCGTACTCGCTTTCTTCGCGGCACCGGATTTCCCGCCGTTACCCTGCGCATCGGGCTCGACCAGCGAAACCTTCGCGCCTTGCTCGATTCCACGGATCGCTACTTCATCCGGATTCCGCGCCAACACCTCCACTTCTTTAGGTGTCCAGCCGTTCTTGTCTTCCAGATAAACCGTCGGCCGACCCATCCGCGTGAAAAGAGCGTTGGCCGGAATGCTGATCGCGTTTGGAATCCGTTGAATGATGATGTCCAGGCGGCCGTTCATTCCGGGCCGCAGGCGATTATCGTGCTCCGCGAAACTGCCGACCGCGCGGAAGTTTCGCGACGGCGGCCAGTCGAAGGTCTGCTCCACAAGCGGCGAGATCGCACTCAGCTTCCCCGGGAAGTTCTTTTCCGGAAATGGATCCACTTGCATGCGGACGTCCATCCCCACGGTGATGCGGCCGCGATCGATCTCCTCCAGTTTTCCCTTCATCGCGAGCGTCGAAAGATCGGGTATCTCGGCGATCCCGCTGCCCGGCCAGACCTGATCGCCTACCTTGAAAGGCTTGGCGTTCATCCATCCTTGCGAAAAATTGTTCAGATAAACGATGACACCGCTCGAGGGCGCATGCACTTCCATTTTTCCCAGCCGCTCGTTGGTCACATCGATATCCTGCTGCGCTTTGTCGCGTTGCCGCGTCTGCGACGCAATCCTCGACGCGTCGGATTTCTGATGCAGATTCACGGTGGCTTCTTCCACGTGAAGCTTCTCTTGCGCGATGCTGAGGTCGATCTTGCTCTCCTCGCCTTGTAAGCGGCTGACGACTTCCTGTTTCGACGCTTCGAGCGTGGCGCGTTCCACCTCCACCTGCGCGGTAGTTAAATCGATTTTGTCTTGCTCCGCCGTCATACGAGCTTGCGCCACGGTCTGATCCACGGAAGCCTGCGCCTGTTTCAGGGCGGCTTCCTTTTCGAGCAACTGCTGCCGCGCGGCGCTCGAATCGAAGCGGACCACCACATCGCCCTGCTTGACCTCGCTGTTGGGCGGAGCTTGCCAGGAGATCACCATTCCCGGAACGTTCACCGGCGCGATCAGTTGAGCCGAATGTATCGAAACCAGCTCTCCCCGGCAACGCACCATCACTTGAAACTCGCCTTTGCGCGCGCTTGCGACTGGAAGATCCGCCTTGGCTTCGACCTTGGCGGTCCGATACAGCCACGCGCCCCCGGCCGCCAGCGCACCCACCACGATCACGGTTACGCTCCACCGTATCGCGCGCTTCATGGTTTGATTCCCTCGGGTTTCGCTCCGTTGGGAATAATCTCGACAGCAGCCGATAGGTCGGGCAGGATTCTGGCGTCGCGCACGTCAATGCGGAACTTCGCGGAGAATGCGCGGATGGGACTCTGCAATCCGCCCGACGCTACTGGGCTGGCGGATTCCAAATGCGCGTCGAACGGCACGCCCGGATATGCATCCAGAATGACGCGGGCGCGCGCACCGTGTTGCGCGATCACCGCGCCATCGGGCTCGCTCACTTGCGTCAATACGATCATTTCGCGTGGATCGAAGATCCGCACCAGCGCCTGGCCCGGATACGCCTGGTCGCCTTCCTGGAAAGGTCCTTGCGATCCGTTGCGCCACGCCGATTCGAGCGCGACCATTCCCGCGATCGGCGCGCGTACCGTCAGCCGTTCCATATTGCTCGTCGCGCGGTCCAGCGCGATCTGCTGCCGGTCGCGCTGAAGTTCCAACAGTTTAAGACCGGCCTCATCCGCGACATCGTGGAAATGCCCCGATTTCTTAAGGCTGGCGACACGCTCCCGCGCGTCATCGGCTTTGGCCTGATTTTTCAGCCGATCGATTTCGCTGAGCACTTCTCCCTTTTGGAGCTCAATTTCGGCTTTGGCTAAATCGGCTTCGGCTTGTTTCAAGTCCGCACCGCGCTTGGCCTGATCGCTGCGGTTTTGGGCGCGCATTTGTTCGCTTTGATGGCCCAGGTCGTCGAACTTGGCCTTGGCATCGCGTGCGTCGTCGATCTGTTGCACCTGATCGAACTGCGCCAGAACGTCACCTTCTTTGACGGTCATCCCGTTTGGAATCAGTTGAGTAAGCGTTAGCTGCCCGCCGGGACCGCGGATCTGGGGCACGGTGACGTTGTGGACCCGGACCGCTTGAACCGTCCCGCTCGATCGAATGTGATGTGGTGCTTCAGGGTTGGGAGCCGAAGAATCGGCGCTGACGGTGACCTCGCGGACCGGAGACCGTGCGCATGAGCCCAACAGGACCGCTGCGGCCGCCAGCGCGCATGCGCGCTTCCACATCATGTTGATTGTACCGTTAGACGCGCCGGAACAGAAAAGTGTTGAGGAAATTGGAGTCTAGTGCTTGGTCAGCAACTCATTTGCAACGTTGAGGTTGTGCATCCCGACCCAGGTGTATCCAGCCGCCACGCCCGCATTCACTCCGGTGAACGTCCAATCAGCTCGGGGACTATGCCACGAACTGTGCCGTTCCTCGACGAGCGCAGATCCGGCGCACGCCGCGGCCTTAAGCCCAATTACCAGCCCCCATCGCGGTTGCCCCTGTGAATTGGCCAGCAGACCGTTCGACTCGACCGCTCCCGCCAATGTCGCCCGGCGGGTCGACAGCGTGTCGAATCCCAAACTCGCCGCGCAGGCGGCCACGAGCGTAATCCGTCGAACCCATACGCGCTTCGGCGTGCTCGGGCGTTCCAACAAGTCGGCAGCCGGCAACGTCATCGCGAAAAGCAGCCCGATGCCTAAGAGTTTCATCGCTGACCTTATCGGCCAGCGGCGTCGGTCTAAGATGCCGAATCAGGCTCCGCTGTGCGGATGCGCCAGGTAATGCTGCCGCAGCAGATCTTTGCCGTAGTCGTTCCCGTTTGGCGTCCGCACCACTACGTGGATATGCTGCGGATTCGGAACCCGGACATCGATCCCCGGTAGCCGCAGATTCGCCGGCAACTGATGATCGAACTCGATCAGGATCACCGGGCTGTGGATGCGGTAATAGAATACGCTGCCTTGGTCGGTCTTGCCGATCCAGGCGAAATACGTGCGGTCGAGATATTTCCGGACCTCGTCCATCTTGACCCGCGCGTGCGTGTCATCCATGTTGTCGACGTACAGCTCGATCAAATCGAGAAGCTGCCGCTGCTGGACGCGCGAAATCTCGGAGGCGCGCACACCGGCGTAGTCGAGCACCACGTTGTCTTTGAATGCCTCGGTCAAATTGTTGTTGCCGGTCTTCGAAAAATTGAGGATCGCCTTCTGGCGCTGCGGCTCGTCGAGCGCCTTAATCATCGCCAGTCCGTAATCCTGCTCGTCCTGAAGAACCGACGTGCCTTTGTACTTTCCCGACGTCGCGATCACCGGCTCCGAGCCCGCGAAAAACGGTGTCATGACCACCTGATCGCCCAGGACAAAATAATTGATGATGGCGTGGTGCCCGTCGAGCTGCCATCCCCATGGCTCGGTCGGAGATGGCTTACCCATCACGGTAATGTAGTAGCGAAATTCTCCATACTGCGCGAAATCGTTATTGTTGAGCTCGCCCAGCGTTTGGTTGAGCTTCATGATGTCGCGGGTCAGTTTCAGACCGCGTGCGCTGAGCCCCGCGCGCAACAGTCCGAACGCCGCATCGCGCTGCTTCTCGTTCATCTCGAGGAAGCTGACGCCTTGACGGACGTAGAAATGTTGATTCATCCACTTGCGCCATTCGTCGTCATCGATGGGAAACGTCGTCTTGGCGCGCTGCTCGGTCGACAGAGAGTTCAGGAACATCTCCGCCGCGCCGCGAACCGCATCGGTGGAAACTCCCGTTGAGCGGATCTTGAACAATCCCGGCTCGATCTGGCCGCTGGTTGTGATTCCCTTAAATGGTTCGGCCAGCCCCTTCTTTTCCGCGTCGACCGACATGCGCTTGAACCGTTCCGCCATGGGTTCATTTTGTGAAATCAAGGGAATGGCGAGCAGCGCCACAAAAAGGGTGGCCAAAACCAAGCGGATTCGAGCGGTCGGAAGCATAGATCAAAACTATCACCATTCCATGGAAAATAGTTCTTGACAGATTTTAGTCTGTGATACAGACTAGAGTGCATGGAAGACTATTCTGCTGGACGACGCGCAGCCGCTTACTGGTTCATCGATGGCCTGCCAGACCTGGTTTTCGGGCTCGCGATAACGCTCATGAGCACCTCTGGACTCATCTACCGCCTGTTCCTGCCCACGGCATGGGGAGCGGTCCTCTTTGGGGTCTTTGCGGTCGCGTTTCTGGTTCTGTTTCTATGGGATCGGAAGATTGTGGATTACCTGAAGTCTTACATAACGTATCCCCGTACCGGCTACGTCGAGCCTCCGGAGGAGGCCGAACCCGCGACGCGTAATCCGCCGATTACGCTCTTCCCAGTAGCAGCCTTACCGAAGAAGGAAAACGTGACCTGGTTCCGCACGCGCACAGTGCTGTTCCTGCTGTACGTCACCATGAACATACGACTGGACGGCCGCTGGGGCGCAGCTACGATCGTCCCTCTGGTCGCCGCCGGTTTGTACTGCCTTAACTACAAGCGGGAACGCCCGTTCTCTTTGCCGTCGGTCGTAGTATTGGCGCTGCTGGGTGTGGCGATTTCGATAGCGGATGTTCCTGCGGCGGGCCGGGGATTCTGGCCCTCCCTTTGCGCCGGCGTGTGGCTCGCATCGCTAGGGCTGGCGAAGCTCATTCACTATCTTCGCGCGAATCCGTTGCCACCTGCGGTGCCTGGAGTTCGGGTGTGATTCCGGAAATCGCGCAGATCGATCGCGTGATTCATGAGCCGGCGCGGTTGTTGATCATGTCGATTCTCCGCAACGCGGGCGACGCGGATTTTCTGTACCTCCAGCGCGAGGGAAAATTCACGCAAGGGAATCTTTCCAGCCATCTGGTGAAGCTCGAGGAAGCCGGGTATGTCGAGATCGAAAAGACCTTCAAAGGCAAAGTGCCCCTGACCATTTGCCGGTCGACGGCGAAGGGCGATGCGGCGTTGGCCGATTACTCCGCGCGGATGCTTGAAATTCTCCAGCGTTAGTCTTTTTCGTAAGCCGCGTTGAACGCGCAGCCAAACAGGACGATCACACTCAGCACATACATCCATACGAGCAGCGCCAGCCCCGCGCCGACGCTTCCGTACAGGACGTTGTAGTTCGCTACGTGACGCACATACCAACTGAATCCCAACGTAGCTAACAGCCAAAGAAGTGTCGCGAGCAAAGCTCCCGGCAGCACCAGCCGGAAGGAGTGCTTGCGGTTCGGCCCCAAATAGTAGACCAACGCGGTACCCAAAACAATGGAGGCCGAGGCCAGGAGAAACGTCACTACCTGGCCGGCCAGCACGACCCAAGCCCGCCAATCCGCGGCATTCACGCCCAGCCATGCGATCAGTTGTTGCTCGCCGCGCTTTCCAAATACGATCAGCGCGGACGCGGCCAGCACAGGTAGCGCTGAAGTAAAAACGAGCAGCATCGCGATGCCGCGTTCGTGAACAAACGATCGGCTTCTGGAGTTATGGTACACGGCGTGAAAGCCCTCCATCAGGCTCATGATCGCTCCGGAGGCCGCCCACACGGCCAGCACGATCGCGACGATCAACAGCCAGGTTGGACGTTCTCCCTGCACGATGAACAGCGTCCGCACAACGTCTTCGGTTCCCGGCGGCACGACGTCGTAGAGCAATCGCGCGATGGTTCTCGACACGGCTTCCGCCTGCGCTTCCACCAGTACTGCGGCCACCGTCGTGAGCACCGGAAAAAACGAAAGCAACGCGGAATACGCCGCTCCTTTCGCGATTCCCAAGCATCCGCTCTCATAGACGGACACCGCGGCCAATTTGAGTAGACCCCCAAGCTTCGCCCAGAAGCTGGGCTGCATCAAGTACAGCTTGGGCGCGGCCCATTTATGAGCGGGGATCATCCGTTATCCTTTCCTTATTGAAACGCATTCGGACGCGCCTCAACCGAACGCCGGAAGCGATATTCCTCGCGACGGCGATTTTTACGCTCAACGCATATCTATGTTGGGGTCTTTTCGGGATCGAATATCTCCGGCACATGGGGTCGATTGAAGGATCTTTTATCGGCCTGGCGCGCTATGTCAGGGAGAACTGGCGCGATCTGACTTGGTTCCCGTTGTGGCATCTGGGAATGCCCTACGCGAATTCGTATCCGCCGTTACTGCATTGGGGCGTGGCTGCGTTCGCGATGATATCAGGATTCTCCATCGCGCACGCGTTCCATTGGGTGGTGGCGCTGACGTATTGTCTGGGGCCGGTCGCGCTGTTTGCTCTCGCACTGCGGCTGACAAAATCCCCGTGGACGGCATTCGCTGCGGCGGCGCTGCACTCGATCATTTCGTGGTCGGCGTGGGCGATCCCGCCGATCGCGGTCGACCTGGGAAGCCCGTGGCATCCACGCCGGCTGCAAGCGCTGGTGGGTTATGGAGAGACGCCGCACATCGCATCGATGACCTTGCTTCCGCTCGCCCTATTGTTCTGGGATCTGGCGCTGGAGCGCCGCCGCGTTCCGTATGTGTTGCTCGCGGCCCTGGGCCTCGCAGCGACGGTACTCACCAGTTGGCTGGGGGGATTCGCGCTCGCAATGATGATCGTCGCGCTGACGTTTTTGCGCCTTCCGAAATGGCGCGATGTTGCGCTGATGTCGGCAATCGCCATCGCGGCCTATTGCCTCGCGATGCCCTGGACTCCTCCATCGACCATCGCGATCACGCAATTCAATTCGCAGACCATCGGCGGCGATTTCCGCGAAACGTATCGAACCATGCCGCTGTGGTTTCTGGGCTCGCTGGCGTGCCTCGCACTGTTAAAACTGGCGGCGCGAAGGCTCGATCGAGGGCTGCAGTTTTCGATCTTCATCACCTTTCTGTTTGCATCGGTCGTTTTTCCGTGGACGTGGTTCAACTTCGCGATGGTGGTGCAGCCGGTGCGTTATCATCTCGAGCTCGAAATGGCGTTGTCGCTGCTGGCTGCATGTACGGCGCAAGCCCTGCTCAATACACGTCCACGATGGGCCGCCGTCGTCGTGGTGTTGATGTGCGTCGCGTTGGTGCAGCCCGTGCGCGTGTCTCGACGCTACGCGCGGGACGTGCTGATCCAGTCAAGCGACATCACCAAGACCAGCGAATGGAAGACGGCGCAATGGCTCAATCGCGAATGGACCGGCGAGCGTGTGATGATGCCCGGGTCGACCTCATTCTGGCTGACTGCGTTCAGCGACGTACCGCAGTTCCACGGTGGGCCGGAGCAGGGCACGGTGAACTTCATGGTTCGCGTCGCTTTCTTCGGCGTCTATCGCGGCGTGCCGTGGGCCGATGGCCACAACGGTGAATATTCGATTCTGTGGATGAAAGCCCTCGGCATTCAGGCGGTCGGCGTGACGCTTCCGGAAAGCACGGAAACATACAAACCGTTCCTAGATCCTCACCAGTTCGACGGATTGCTACAGCCGATGTATCGCGACGGCGGGGATATCATCTATCGCGTGGGCACGCCGCGCACTTCGCTTGCGCGCGTCGTGCCACGAAACGCGCTGCCCACCGGCACTCCGAAAAACGGCGTGGATGTCGATCCGCTGCGTCCCTATGTTGCCGCTTTGGACGATCCACGGATGCCGCACGCGGATTTTCGGTGGAACAATCTGCATGCGGCGCACATCGCTGCCGACGCGCAATCGGATCAGGTCATCTCGGTGCAGACCTCCTGGCATAAGGGTTGGCGCGCGACGGCGAACGGAGGGCCGCTCGCGGTCAGACGAGACGCGATCGGACAGATTTACTTAGATCCGGGACGCGCGGGACGAGTCGATATCGATTTGATCTTCGATGGCGGAATCGAGATGCGCGTTGCGCATGCAGTCAGCGCGATCGCGGCCCTGCTGCTGGTCGCGACGTCGATCGTTAGTTTCCGAAGGAGATCATGAAGGCGCGCGAGTGGCCGAAAAGCGTCGCTGCCGGACTCGCGTTGTTTTTCGCGAACGTCTACGTTTGCCGCGAGCTGTTTCGCATCGAGTGGTTGCGCCACATGGGTTCCATCGAAGGAGCCTACATCGGCATCTCGCGCTACGTCCTGGAACACGTGCGCGACCTTTCCTGGTTTCCGCTGTGGTACAACGGTGTGCCGTATCAGAATACGTATCCGCCATTCCTCCATCTCTGCGTGGCTTTCGCGGCGTGGCTGTTCCGATTTTCGCCCGCGCACGCCCACCATTGGGTGACGGCGCTGTTCTACTGCCTGGGTCCGGTGGCGGTATACGCACTCGCGTTCCGGATGAGCGGATCGAGATGGACTGGCGTCGCGGCGGGCGCCATCTATTCGTTCGTCTCGACTTCCGCGTGGCTGGTTCCCGCGATCGCGGCCGACCTGGGCAGCCGCCTGCATCCGCGGCGATTGCAAGCGCTGGTTTTTTACGGCGAAGGTCCGCACGTTACGTCGTTGACCCTGCTGACGCTGGCGCTGCTGTTCATCGATATCGCGGTCGCGCGCAGGCGTGCGCCCTGGTTCTTCCTTGCCGCGATCAGCGTGGCGTTGACGGTGCTGACGAACTGGCTCGCGGCTTTCGCCCTGGCCCTGACGATGATCTGTTACGTGCTGGCACGTCTCGGCCCGAAAGGCTGGAATTGGCGTGACGTTTCGTACCTCGCTCTGATCGGGATTGCCGCGTACTGCCTCGCAATGCCGCTTGCGCCGCCGTCGACCATCGTGGCAGCGCAACACAACGCCCAAACCATCGGCGGCGATTTCCGTCTCGTCTATCAAGCGCTGCCACGATGGATCGCGGTAATCCTTGCCGCGATCGTCTGGATAAAAGTCCTGATGCGCCGTGCGGCCGTTCATGTGCAATTCGCGGTCTTGTTTGCATTCCTCATGTCGCTGCTGACGCTGGCGGCGGCGTGGTTCGACATTTCGATCATGCCGCAGCCGCAGCGTTATCACCTGGAAATGGAGATCGCGCTCGCTTTGCTGATCGTGTTCGCGGCGCACGCGTTTTTGAAAAATCGTCCGCCATGGATGTCGGCCGTGGCGCTCACGCTGCTCGCCTTGTGCCTGGTGCAGCCGGTCCGGCAAAGTCGCCGTTACGCGCGCGACAGCCTGATCTCTCCCATCGACATCACCACCACCACCGAGTGGAAAACCGCGCAATGGCTCAAGAAAAACTGGACCGGCGAGCGAGTGCTGCTTTCGGGATCGAACGCCTTCTGGCTGACCGCATTCGTCGACGTCCCCGAAATCACCGGCGGTTTCGAGCAAGGCATGACCGATTACGAAATTCGCGAAGGCGTCTATCAGATCTATACTGGTGCTGGCGCGGGGACGCACGAAGCCGAATACTCCCTGCTATGGCTGAAAGCCTTCGGCGTACAGGCCGTGAATGTAGCCGGACCTGCAAGCGGAGAGATCTACCATCCTTTCGCGAATCCGAAAAAATTCGAAGGCATTCTCGATCCGCTGTGGCGCGAAGGCGACGACGTGGTGTATCGCGTCGGTGAAACGCATACCTCGCTTGCGCGCGTAGTGCGCCGCGCCGATCTGGCCGCTCGCGCGCCGATCAACGGAATCGATGTCGACCCGCTGCGTCCCTACGTCGCCGCGCTCGAAAATCCGGCGTTCCAGCGCGCCACGCTCGATTGGACCACTCTGCATTCCGCCCACATCAGCACGAATCTCGCTCCGGACCAAGTGGTCTCGGTCCAAATTGCCTGGCACGGTGGATGGCGGGCGACGATCAACGGCCGAACCGTCCCGGTGAAGCAGGACGCGATCGGCCTGATGTATTTAGATCCCTCCATCGCAGGAGCGGCCGGCATCGACATGATTTACGACGGCGGGCGCGAAATGCGGCTGGCGAAGTGGCTGTGTGGACTTACCGTATTCGTCTTGGTAACCACGTCGGCTCGTGCTATTCTGAAAAAGTCTTGGTAGAGGAGCGGGGGCCATAAGTAGCCCGGCGCGCAGTTCCGGCGAGTTCCGGAGCGCCTGGTGAAAGGGGCAGCCTCGCCGAAATCGATGCGCCGGGCTCGTCGGTGTTTCGGTTGGTGGGTAAGGTCAACACCTGCTCACTGTCATCCGGTTTAGCGGTTTTTAGGCCGGGTGGAGCGCTATCGAGGAAGCCCGGCCTTCCCTTTCTCGCTCCATCCCCTTACATTTTTATGAATGTCTTCGAGCTGACTCGAGCATTGATCGATATCGATTCCGTCACTCCGAACGAGGAGCGCGTCGGCGAATTTCTCTTTGAAGTTCTGTCGAAGCTTCCCGGCGCGCAAGTCGAGCGGATGGATGTCGAGCCGCATCGATTCAACGTCTTCGCGCACTGGGGCAATCCTGTCGTGGTGCTTTCGACGCACATGGACACGGTGCCCCCATTTTTTCCTTCGAGGGAAGACGACGAGTTCATCTGGGGCCGCGCCGCGTGCGACACCAAGGGCATCATCGCGTCGATGATTCACGCGGCGCAAGCACTGTTGCGCGACGGGATTAAGGACCTCGGATTGATGTTCTTCGTGGGAGAGGAGCGCAACAGCATCGGTGCGTTCATTGCAGCGAAGCAGCCGCGCGGCAGCCGCTTTCTCATTAACGGCGAGCCCACCGATAATAAGCTTGCGTTGGGATCGAAAGGCGCGCTGAGATATGAGATCGTCGCGCATGGCCGCATGGCCCACTCCGCCTATCCGCATCTGGGCGAATCGGCAATCGAAAAACTGCTGGACGTTTTGCAGTGCGTCCGCACCATGCCGATGCAGCACGATCCGTTGTTCGGCCTGGCGACCGTGAATATCGGCACGATTCAGGGTGGGCGAGCTCCGAACGTGATTCCGGATTACGCGAAAGCCGAAGTATTTTTCCGCCTGGTGGACGACGGATCGTCAACGCGCATCGCGATGAACAACATCGCCGGAGAGAAGGTTGAGTTGACCGAAGGCTATTGCATGCCCGCGATGCGATTTGGACAGCTCGATGGATTCGAGACCTGCGTCGTTTCCTATGTGACCGACATTTCCGCGTTAGGAAATTCGTGGGGCGAGCCGTTCCTGCTTGGCCCGGGAAGCATTCATTTCGCACATACGGCCGAGGAACGCATTCCTAAGACAGAAATCCTCGAAGCGGTGCAGATATATCAAACCATGGTGAGGCAGCTATTGAAATGAGCGAACGAATCCCCGTTGGAGTTTTGGGCGCGACCGGAATGGTCGGCCAGGAGTTTGCGAGTTTTCTGCGCGATCATCCGTGGTTCGATCTGACCTTCCTCGGCGCGAGCGATCGGTCGGCCGGCAAACCGTATCGCGAGGCGACGACGTGGCGGCTCGGCGGCGTCACTCCGCCGCACGTCCGCGATATTGTCGTCTCCGAATGCAAGCCCGGCACTGGCGTGCCGAAACTGCTGTTTTCCTCGATGGACGCGTCCGTGGCCACCGAGATCGAGCGCGCCTTCGCGGGCGCGGGACACATCATCGTTTCCAATTCGCGCAATCATCGCATGGATGACGATGTTCCACTGCTGGTTCCAGAGATCAATCCAGATCACCTGCGTTTGATTGCAGAACAGCGGCGCAGGCGTGGTTGGACTGGACAGATCGTTACCAACCCGAATTGCTCTACCATCGTGATGGTGATGGCGCTCGCGCCGTTGAAGCGGTTCGGCATCCGGAAGATTTTGGTGACCACCATGCAAGCGATCTCCGGCGCTGGCTATCCCGGCGTCGCCTCGATGGACATCAACGCCAACGTAGTCCCGTTCATCGGCATGGAAGAAGAAAAGATGGAGCGCGAGACGCAAAAGATCCTGGGCGAGTTTTCAATGACACGGATCGAGCCGCTGGCGGCGAAAGTCAGCGCGTCGTGCAATCGAGTTCCTGTTGTGAACGGCCACACCATGGCGGTCTCAGTCGAGCTTGAAAAGAAAGCTTCAGAAGCGGAGTTGATCGCCGCGATGCGCGGATGGCGTGGGATTCCGCAACAGAAAGGCCTGCCCAGCGCTCCGCCGTGCCCGGTCATTTATATGGAAGAGCCCGATCGTCCGCAGCCGCGCCGCGACGTGGAACGTGAAAACGGAATGGCCGTTTTCGTCGGACGTCTGCGGAGATGCCCCGTGCTCGACTACAAATTCATCGCGATGGGACACAACACGGTGCGGGGCGCTGCTGGCGCGGCCGTGTTGAACGCAGAATTGATGAAAGCGGAGGGCTGGCTGGACAGATGATTGTGATGAAGTTCGGCGGCACGTCCGTCGAATCGAGAGAGGCAATCGAGCGCGTCGCCGGAATTGTGCGCGACCGCATAGAGCAGCGGCCGGTCGTCGTGGTCTCAGCCATGGGCAGGACGACGAACAAGTTGCTGACGATCGCATCGGCCGCCGTTGCGGGCGAGCGCGAACAGGCACTAGAGCAGGTCGATCAACTGCGCGACTTCCATTGCCGCGAATCCTCCGGCGTGGATGCGGCGATCGAGTCTCACTTCAACGAACTGGGCGAACTGGTGCGGGGTCTCGCCGTTATGGGCGAACTAACGCCGCGCGCGACCGACGCCATTTCGTCCTACGGCGAGCGCATTTCCAGCATCATTGTGACCGCCGCGTTCTCGCGTTTGGGCCTGCGGGCCATCCACCTGGATTCCAGGAAAGTCATCGTCACCGATCATCGCCACACGCAGGCGGCCCCGATCTTTTGCGAGACCAACGCGCGTCTGGCCGCCACCATCCCACAGCTTGCGAAGGATCATGTAGTCGTGATGGGCGGATTTATCGCCTCCACCGAAGACGGCATCACGACGACGCTCGGGCGCGGCGGGTCCGACTACACAGCCGCTATTGTCGGTGCCGGGATCGGTGCGGCGGAGATTCAAATATGGACCGACGTCGACGGCATGCTCACTGCCGATCCGACCATTCTCCCCGGCGGCTTTCGCGTCAAGACCTGTTCCTTCGCCGAAGCCGCGGAACTCGCGTATTTCGGGGCGAAGGTCCTGCATCCGGCGACCGTTCTGCCTGCGATCGAAAAGAATATACCGGTTCGCATTCTCAACTCCCGACGCCCCGAAATCGGCGGTACATTGATCGTCGCCGAAGCGCCGCCATGCGCGGACCCAATCCGCTCCATCGCATGTAAACGCAATATCACACTAGTCAACATCGTTTCGACTCGCATGCTGATGGCGCACGGCTTCCTGCGCCGGATTTTCGAGATCTTCGATCGCTTCGAAACACCGGTCGACATGCTGGCGACTTCCGAAGTCAGCGTTTCGCTCACCATCGATAACACCAGCGCTCTTCCGGCGATTCGGACGGAACTGGAATCGTTTGCCGGCGTCTCGATTGAGGACAACCAATCCATCGTCTGCCTGGTGGGCGATAACATCCGGCACACCCCTGGCGTTTCGGCGCGGGTTTTCCGCGCGTTGAACGACATCAATATCCGCATGATTTCCCAAGGCGCCTCGCTGCTGAATATCAGCCTGGTGGTGGCCGCCGCTGATCTGCGCCGCGCGGTAGAATCTCTGCACCGGGAGTTTTTCACCAACCCGGACCCAACGGCCTTCGAATGAAGAAACTTGCCATTGTCGGGTACGGAAAAATGGGGCGGCTGATCGAGCAGCTCGCGCCCGAATACGATTTTTCCATTCATGCGCGACTCGATCTCAACGATGATTTAAAACAGGCCGCCGGGGCCGACGTGGCGATGGAATTTACCGTTCCTCATGCGGTCGCCGCCAATGTGGAAGCGATCGCGCCGTTGCGCGTGCCTCTGGTGATCGGCACCACCGGCTGGGCCACCGACCTGAATCGCGTCCGCGCCACGATCGAGAGGAACGAGAGTGCGCTCGTGTGGAGCCCCAATTTTTCGATCGGCGTGAACGTATTCACGCGCTTGGTGCATGAAGCCGCTAAACTGCTCGCCGATGAATCGCAATACGGCGCATGGGCCTGGGAGATTCATCATCACACGAAAAAAGACGCGCAGTCCGGGACTCTGATCAAGCTGGTGGACGAAATGAAGGCCGCGGGCTATCCGGGTAACATCGACGTCAGCTCGAATCGCGCGGGCGCGCATCCCGGCACACACGAAATCGGCTTCGACTCCGCCGCAGACACGATCACTCTGCGCCATACCGCACGGAGCCGCGAAGGATTCGCGCGCGGGGCATTGAAGGCCGCGCAATGGATTATCGGGAAGAAAGGTACGTTCGAATTCAGCGATGTTTTGTTCGGGAAATAGTTTTGTTCAGGAGATGAATATGTTCACAGGATGCGGCACCGCCTTAGTCACTCCGTTCCACCGCGATCTGACCATCGACGAAAGCGCTCTGCGCCGTCTCGTCCGCCGGCAAATCGAGGAAGGCATCAACTTTCTGGTTCCCTGCGGCACCACCGGCGAAAGCCCCACGCTCTCGCGCCCGGAGCATCTTCGCGTGGTGCAGATCACCGTCGAAGAAGCCAAAGGCAAAGTTCCCGTGCTCGGCGGCGCGGGCGGATACAACACGGCTGAAGTAATCGAACTCGCGCGTGAGCTTCAGCATTTAGGTGTCGACGGCATTCTTTCCGTCACGCCCTACTACAACAAGCCCACGCAGGAGGGCTTGTACCAGCACTACAAAGCGATCGCGTCTGCGGTCCCGCTACCGATCGTCGTCTACAGCGTGCAGGGACGGACCGGCGTAAACGTCGAGCCGTCGACTCTTAAACGTCTCGCCGCGATCGACAATATCGTTGCTGTGAAGGAAGCGTCGGGGAACATCAGCCAGATGGCTCGCGTGGTCCACGAAGTGCCGGAGAAATTTATCGTCCTCAGTGGCGACGATTCCATCACGATTCCGTTGATCGCGCTGGGCGGACGAGGAATTATCTCCGTGGTCTCCAACGAAATTCCGGGCGAGATGACCAGGCTCACGCAACTCGCGCTCGCGGGAGATTTCAAAGCTGCGCGTGCGATCCAGCGTCGATGGCTTCCCCTCATGGAAGTGAACTTCGTCGAATCGAATCCGATCCCGGTGAAAGCCGCGATGGCGTCCATGGGACTCCTCGAACCGATCTGGCGACTTCCCATGACGCCGCCGTCTCCGCAGAATCAGGAGAAAATCGAAGCCGTGCTCGAATCCTGCGGGCTTTTGACTCACGTGACAACGCATGCGCGTTGAAATCGAAAGACTGTTTGACGAAAAACCTGGCGCGTATACGGAACAACACTTCGGTCTTTTTGCGCAGTTCAAACAAGCTCTAAACGAGGGCCGCGTGCGTTCCGCTGAGCCCGATTCTTCCACCCGCAGTGGCTGGCGCGTGAACACGTGGGTCAAAAAAGGCGTGCTGATCGGATTCCGCATGGGGGCTGTGGTCGATATGTCCGTCGATCCCATCCGCCAGCCGATGTTCGACAAAGCGACGTGGCCCGTCAAGCGGCTTACCGCCGAAAGCGGCGTCCGCATCGTTCCAGGCGGATCGAGTATTCGCGACGGCTGCTACGTCGGCAAAGGCGTGGCCTGCATGCCGCCGATGTACATCAACACGGGGAGCTATGTCGGCGACGGCACCATGATCGATTCCCATGCGCTGGTCGGAAGCTGCGCGCAGGTCGGCAAGAATTGCCACATCTCTGCCGCGGCACAGATCGGCGGAGTTCTCGAACCCGTCGGCGCGCTGCCGGTGATCATCGAAGACGACGTTTTAGTGGGTGGGAATTGCGGTGTTTATGAAGGAACCGTGGTCAAGCGCCGGGCCGTTCTAGGAAGCGGAACGATTCTTACTCGCTCGACTCCGGTCTACGACATCGTACGCGGCGAAGTTTACTCAGCCACTGATGATGAGCCGCTGATCATCCCGGAAGATGCCGTTGTCGTTCCCGGTTCGCGCGCCGTGTCGAAAGGGCATGGAAAAAACTGGGGCATCTCTCTTTATACGCCCGTAATCGTCAAATATCGCGACACGAAAACTGACGCCCGAGTCCAGCTCGAAGATCTATTGCGCTAGCCTGTCAGTGCTTCCAGGGTTTTCTCCGCCGATATTTCCCAAGTGAAGATGTGCGCGCGTTCTCGTCCATTCGACGCTGTTTGAACGACTCGCTCCAACGCTAACGCGATCGCATCTTCATCCAACGGATCAAAATACAACGCCGTGTTTCCAGCCACTTCGCGCAGCGGCGGAATATCCGAACACGCCACTGGAAGGCCTGCCGCCATCGCCTCTAACACTGGCATCCCAAAGCCCTCGAACGTCGAGGGATAAATAAACGCGCACGCGCGTTCGTACAAACGCAGCAAGTCGCTCCGCGGAATCCAGCCCTTCAGCTCGACCGAATCGGAGACACGAAGTTCGGCAATCAGAGCCTCGATCTTCGCCGTGTAAAAACCACGCATCCCTGCAAGCACCAGTTTGTAGTCGCGCTTCTGCCGCGCGTACGCGCGAATCAGGCGATCCAGATTCTTGTGGGGATGCAACGTTGAAACACACAGAACATAAGGCTCAATCTTGGAACGATCCAACGCAAAAAAAGCCGGATCGACGCCGTGCGGGATCACAGTGACCCGCCCTTCAGTGAACGGATAGAACCGGGCTAAATCGTCGCGCGTCGCCTCCGAAACGGCGATGATCTTGGACGAACGACGTGCCGAAGCCCACAGCAACATCCGCCAGAACGGCAGATCGAACCAGCGAAAGTATTCGGGATGGCGCTTGTGCTGCAAATCGTGAAAGACGGTCACGTTTCGTCGCGTCGCGAAAATCGGCGCCGTGAATCCAGGATTGAACAGAACATCGATCCGGTAACGCGACGCTTCGATCGGCAACACGATTTGTTCCCACAAGATGCGCATTGGACGGAAGCTCGCGTGCACGGCTTGGGGTTTCCAATGGAAGTTTGCCTGCTTCGGAACCAGGTCGGCGCCGGTCTCGAAATTAGTGAAAATAAAATACTCATTTGCAGCATCGATGCGCGCGAGCGCGGCCAGCAATTCGCGCAGGTAGATTTCTGTGCCGCCGACGCCGCCGGGAATCAGATACAGCGCGTTGACGCCGATCCGCGTCATCTGCTTTGCATCTGCAACAGGGCGTCGCGCGCAATCTGATTATCGGGATTCAACTGCAAAGCGTGCTGGAACTCCTTCGCCGCGGCCAGCCGATCGCCCGCGATCTGGTAAATGTTTCCACGATACACATAGATCATGTCGTAATTCGAATCCATTTTTTCGGCGACCGCCAATTCCGCCAGGGCGTCTTGCCAGTTTCGCTGGCGCATATACACTCTTGCGATTTCCGAATGTACGTGCGCAGTATCGCGAATCAGTGATGCCTGTTTCAGCTTGTCGATCGCCTCAGGCTGCCGTCCGGAACAATCGAGCGCGAGCGCCCAGTCGACCAGCACCTCATTGTCGACCGCCTTCAAGTGCGAGGCCGCTTCGTAAGATTGCGCCGCGGCCGGACACTGGCCTCTCTCAAATTGCGCGTAGGCAAGCTGGAAGCGCGGGCGATACTTGTTCGGCGATTTCGAAACAGCGTCCGCCCAGAGCGCCAGCGGGTTGGCCCATACCTCGGCGCGCATATAAGTGAGAACTGCAAAAATCGCGACGACGGCCCCGCCGATCTGAACGATCTGCTGGAATCGCAGCCTCCGCAGCCACTCGCAGCACACCAGGAGCAATCCAATCATCGGCAAGTAAACCCGCCGCTCGGAGAGCACGTCGCGAATCGGAACAAACGACGCTACGGGCGCAATCAACAATAGAAAAGTCAGGACGCCGAACGCCGCCAGAGGAAACCGCTTTCGGTACATCCACGCGGCTCCAACCACGATCAGCAGCGCGACCAACCCCAGGATTGCGCCGTGATCGAATAGCGATTGCGACATGGGGACGTCGGCATCTACATTCTGGCCGATCGGCGCAAAGAAGAACCGGACATACGTCCAGATCACGCGGCATTGCGTGAAAAAGAACGTCGCGGGAGTCATGCCTTCGGTATGAAATCCCGCTGTGGGTTCGTTGCGCAGCAAATTCCAAACCGCCCACGCGCCGATCGCTCCCAGAATGGCCAGCAGACCGTACAGGATCCGGTTCTTCATCAAGCCGCCGCGTCCCCAGAAATAGTCCGTCAAGAGGAGCAGCACCGGCAGCGTCAGCGCGTTCTCCTTCGTGCCGATCGCGGCGGCGAATAGCGCGAGCACCGCCAGCGCCTCCAGCAGCGAGATCGAATCCGCACGCCGATAAAGGAAAGCCGCGAAAGCAGCGTAATAGAACATCACGCTGAGGCTGTCCGACCGGCCCGCGACATAAGCCACGGCTTCGGTCTGTAGTGGATGCACCAGAAACAACGCGCCGGCAATTACCGCGAGCGCGTTGCGGGCGCGGCCGGAGACGCCTGCCCACTCCACCAGTCTTGCGACGATCAGCCCCGCCAGCACGGCTGTGCAGAAATGAATGATTACGTTGGTGACGTGAAACGTGAATGGCTCCGGTCCCCCGGCGATTTGGGAATCGATCCAGTAGCTGGTCATCAGCAGGGGTCGCAGCAGCCCCACCCAATCCGAAAATCGAGTGCTCGGGTGCGGCGAAAAGTACGGCAGATACCGATCGTCCAGCACGAACGCGCCATTCAGAGCCGGCGCGTAAATCTGAAAGACGAGGATGAGTCCGGCGACCCCGCCCACCCACGGCCACCACACGATGGACCGTGTCGGCGCTGCTGCTGCGACGGCCTCAGTTTCCTGTTTCCGTTTTGCTTTTTTCATGAAGATTCGTCAGGTGAAATTCCAGGATTGCGACCCGCTGCATCAGCGCAATGTTGGAATCCTTCAGGTTGGAAATAACCAGAGAAAACCGGTACAGCACCACCAGAAACACGGCCCCCGACACCACTAGCAACGCCAACGGCGCGTCTCTCAACCCAAGCGCGGCAGTAAGCCAGTCCTGCAACCCGCGCCATCGGGAAAGCACCAGCAGAAACAGTGCCGCCACCAACCAGCTCACCGAGTACTCCGCGCGAATGTGCGCGCGCCGCACGGAGCCGAGGACCAGTCCGATCAGCAGCGCGCTGAAAAGCGTGATCACGTTCAGCAGACGATCCATGTCTTATTTTCTCCGGCCTTCGAATTTCAAGACGTTTACGAAAACTCCAAGTAATACGTGGATCGGATAATAAAGCGACCGGAGCGCTGTAATGGTGGTCCGTCCCGTGCGCCGCGGCCGCATCTTGCAGGGCACTTCCACGAACCGGAATCGTTTGCGCTGCAAGACCACCAACGCCTCGATCTCGGGATATTCTAGCGGAAAACTCTTGCTGAACAACGCGAGGGCAGTGCGATTTACGCCCACGAAGCCGGATGTTGGATCGCGCACCGTCCTGCCCAGGATCGGGCGGAGCATGGTCCGGAAAAACACGATGCCCATGGCACGCAGGAATCCAGTGTGCTGGCCATCGCCGTTGATAAATCGCGATCCGATGACCATCTCGCAGTTTTCTCGTTGCAGCGTTTCCAGGATCTTGGGGATGTAGCGGGGATCGTGCTGGCCGTCGCCGTCCACGCGGACAACGTAGTCGTAACCCAGTTCGAACGCGAGCCGGTAGCCGGCTTGAACGCAGCCACCGAGTCCCAGGTGATACGGCATGGGCAGAACGTCTGCGCCCGCCGTGCGCGCCGCGTTGCGGGTTCCATCCTCGGAACAATCGTCCAGCACCAGCACCGGGACGTCCGGCAAAACGTCGCGAACTTCCTTGATGACCCCGGCCACCGCGCCTTCTTCGTTGTACGCCGGAATCAGGATGAGCAGTTTCACAGCGCGGCCACCTGGCGAATCGCGATCTGATTGGCTTCGAGCAAAGCGCGGAAATCGCGATCGCTTAAGCGCGCGGTGCGCAGGATCCGGCGGCGTTCAGAAATCAGACGCGGGATCCGGAAGAGTGCGGCGAGGTGCGCGCGGAGAACCAGGAAAGGCAGCAGCGCCGCGGAGAAACCCGCTGCGCGAAATTCGGCGGCCTTGCCGCGCCCCTGTAACAAAGAAACCAAGTGCCAGAAGTAGCGCGCCATCGCCATGAATGGAACCCGTAACAGCATCGCGAGGGGTAGATTCTTGAGCGCCGTATACAAGCGGTTGCGTTCCACGTAATAGGCTTTAAGCGGCGTGGCGCGGCCCGCCGAATGCGAATAGCGATGCTCCACTACTGCGCCGGGAGCGTACGCGCATTCCCAACCGGCGCGCCTCGCTCGCAAGCCCAAATCCGTGTCCTCGCAATACAGAAAAAACGATTCGTCGAACAATCCGATCTCATCCAGCATCTCGCGGCGATACAACGCGGCGGACCCGCTGGGGAACAGCGCGTCGCGCGTCGCGCCGAACTTTTCGGGATCTTGGCCATGGCCGCGCTGCTTGCTCGATCCATCCGCCGCGATCAGCATCCCCGCCGAATCCAGTTTTCCCGAGTCAGCCAGCCTCACTTCGGATGCGCACATGCCCGCTCGCGGGCGCGCTTCCGCCGCACCGATCAACTTCGCCAGCCAGGCCGAATCGGCCCGCGCATCATCATTCAGAGTCGCGATATACCGCGCCTGGGAGGCGCGGATTCCCTGATTGATCGCCGCGCCGAATCCGACGTTGCGGTCGTTGGCGATGATGCGAACACGAGGATCGTCTGTTCTCGCGCGGCGGGCTCCGCTATTGTCAACTACGATCACGTCAAAATGCTCGAAGGTCTGATTTGCGAGTGAGCGCAAACACTCCGCCAGCGCCTCGTCGGCGGCCAGAGTCGGCACAACCACGGTGACGATGGGCGATGGCAAAAGACGATTCTAACAGCTACGTTCTAATCCGACAAAACCACCAGCGGATTCGCCTCGGCGTGGTTTTCTATCTGGCCGTCGATATCCAGAAAGCGTGGATCCAGCAATCGGCCCGTTTCGATGTTTCCCATCGCCGAAAGCAGGGTCTCTTTGAGATGCGGATAGTCTTTTTCCAGATTGCCGAAGAGGTCGCGAAGTGTCCGCCGCACTGTGCCGGTCCGTTGGGAGCAGCCGCAAGGAATGACGGGTGCGCCCAGCGACTCGGCGAAACGCATCGTCAGATCCTCCGTCACGAACACCAGCGGGCGGATCAGGCGAAAGTCACGCTCACGCGACCAGGTGATGGGCGGAAGCGAGCTGATCCGGCCAGTGAACAGCGCATTGCGCAGGAACGATTCGCAGAAATCGTCGGCCGTGTGCCCGAACGCGATTACGTTGGCCCCCAGCCCGCGCACAATCTGATAAACCGCGCGACGCCGGTAGCGGCTGCACAGGTCGCAACCGTGATCGGGTTGTTCATCCAGCAAACGGAACGACGGATTGTCGCGATGATACGACCAGTCGATGCCGCGCGACTTCAAATACTCGCCAAGTGGCTCAATCGGCCGTAGAAATTTTCCCTGCTCGACGGTGAACGCGCAAACCGTGAAGTCGACCGGCGCCCGCTTTTGCAATAGCAACAGCACTTCCAGCATGGTGAGCGAATCTTTTCCGCCCGAAAGCGCCACGGCCACGCGGTCGCCGTCGCGAATCATTTTGAATCGCGCGACTGCGTCGCCGACCTTGCGCAAGAGTGTCTTTTCGAGGTCCAAACTTAAAGTATAGCTACTGGACCTTCTTGGCCTTCGTGTCGCGGCCGTTCTGATGGAGCACCATGCCCGTCACCGCGCCATCGCCATTGCGCTCGAAATCGACGGAAGCGGGAACAAGACGCACAAAAAACTTGTCTTTGGCCTCGGGATAGATGCCGATGGGATCCTGGCCGGTGAGCTGTCCGAAGAGCTGGTCGCCTTTGCGGGTGACGGTGAACCGCACCGTCGTCACGATCTCGTAAGTTCCTACGTAGTCGTCGAGCGTCTTTGAATCGAGCGTGATCGCGCGATGCAGGGGCAGCGGTTCCACCTTGTCGCCGGCAAGCACGTGCTCGACGCGATCGCCGATCTGGTCCATGAGGGATCCGAATCCATTGACCAAGACCACGACTCCCGTCTTGCGCTCCGTGTTGAAAGAAGTGTAGGCGCTGTATCCGCCAGTTCCGCCGTTATGCCAATAGGTTTTGCCATCCGGCTTGATGAGCCAGGCCAGCGCGATGTTCGTCCCACCACCGACCTCTGCGCGTTTGATGTGCGCCAGCTCGATCGCGGATTTCAGTTTTTCGGGTGGATCGAGATGCGCCTGAACGTAGCGCAGCATATCCGCCGCGCTCGACCGCAGCGCGCCCGCACCCGCCAATGCATCGAGATCCCAGTTATGCACCGGCTTGCCATCGGCATCGTGACCGGGCGCCAGCCGCTTTTGCATATCCGCAGTGAGCGTTACGCGCGTGTCGTTCATTCCCAATGGCGACGCGACCAGATCCGTAATCATGGCCTCGTACGATTTCCCGTAGCGCAGGCTGAGTGCGTGTCCCAGTAGCCCCATCCCGAGATTGCTGTAAAGGAATCCGGCATTCGGCTTCAGTTTCAAGGACTGTTTGGCGAGAAATTCGTATAAAAGCTGCGGCGTGTAATCGACGTATGGATTGGTCGGATCTTTCGGATGGAAATTATTAGGCATCCGAGGCAAACCGGAGCTCTGCGTCGCCAAATCGATCAGCCGAATCTCCTGTCCTTCGCCCGGCGGGACGGCTTCGGGAGGCAGATATTTCCGCACCGGATCTTCCAGCCCGACCATCTTGCGATCCACCATTACGGCCAGAGTTGTGGTCGTGAACGTCTTCGTGATTGAGCCAATTTCGAAGACCGAATCCGGCGTCACCTTGCCGTAAGCGAAGATCTGCGTCTTGCCGTCCTCGAGCACGCCGACGACAACGCCCGGTACAGTTTGCGTATCGATGGCCGGTTGAGCCAGAGCATCGATGGAGGCCTTGCGATCGGCCGCTGAAACGGTCAGCACCGCCGCGAAAAGAATTGCGGTTCTCATTTGCCTAACAGCGTAAGACAAATCAAGGACCGTGTCAATCCACCGTTGAAGGCTATCTAAAAACTCCGCTTGGCAGGTCGGGGACCTGCCCCACTTATTCGCAAATCATTGTCGCGGCAGTTGTGGAGCAGGTCCCCGACCTGCCTTTCTCGGATCGGAATGAGTTTTTCCGCAACCATTAGTCGCAGCGCAGTGCGATCATCGGATCGACCCGCAGCGCGCGAAGCATGGGGATAGAGCATGCCGCGAGCGCGGCGACGCACATCGCCGCGGCCGTCATCGCCAGCACCGCTGGATCGTCCGGCGCGACCCGGTAGAGCAAGCTGCCAAGCAATCGTCCCATCGCAAGCGCGGCCGCAATCCCGGCAATCACGCCGGCGAGCACGGGTCCGCCGGTTTCGGTCAGCACCAGTGCAATCACGTCTTTGCGGCGCGCTCCGACGGCCACGCGAATGCCGATTTCCCGCGTCCGCCGTGCCACTGCGAAGGCAATGACGCCGTACAATCCCACGGCCGAAAGAATCAGCGCGAGTGCGGCAAACGCCCCTACCAACCCAGCGGCCTGTTCATTCTGCCAGGTGGCGTTCTGTACGAACCGGTCCATGCTGTCCATTTCGGCGACCACGCCGCCAAGATCCCGCACGACGTCCCGTACCGCGCGTGCGACTGACAGCGGATTCGCGCTGGTCCGTACCGCGAGGAAATACTGCGCTGGCGGCGGCAGGTCGCGCACAGGCCGGTATACGACGACCGTAGCGGCGAAGAATCGATTGCCATCGGCGTTACTCAGCAGGTTCCGAGTATCGGCGACCACGCCGACGATTTCCAGAGACTCTCCGCGGAGATTCACGTGTTGCCCCACGGCGTCTCCCGACGGCCAGCCCCGGCGAGCCATGCTCTCGCTGATGACTACGCGACGCTCGTCCTGTTGTTTCAGATAGCGGCCTCTTAGCAACGGAATGCCAAGGGTCGAGAAATAACTCGGCGTGACGATGTTGTAGCGCGCGCGGATCGGTTCGGGGCGGCCTGCGATTCCGAAGTCCTGAGGGCCGCGGCCGCTGCTTGGAAGTGTATCCGCGCTGTCCGGTAGTTGTTCGCCGAGCGCCGCTTCGCGCACCTGAGGGAGAGCTGCCAGACGAGCGAGCACGTCGCGATAGTAAGACTCAGTACGCGCGGCGTCCGCGGCCTGACCCTTGGGAACCGGCAGACGCATCGCGAGCGTATGATCCGGCCGGTATCCGAGATCGATCGCGTGAATCCGCTGTAGTGTTTTGATGAGCAGGCCCGCCCCGGCGAGCAGCGTCACGGAGAGTGCGACTTCCGCGGTGACCAAAATTTTGCGGCCACGGCGCGACTCCACCGGTCCTGTGTCCTTCAAGGCGTTCGTCACGTCCACTTTTCGAGCTTGCAGCGCCGGAGCAATTCCTGCAACCAAACAACCGATCAGCGCGGCACCAACCGCGAACAAAAGCGCCGCCGGATCGATGGCGATCCGGTCCAGTCCCGGCGAGAGTTGCATCACGTACAAATCCGCCGGACGGATGGCGAGGATCACGCGCACACCCAACCACGCGAGCAAGACTCCGAGCACAGCGGCCGCGAGTCCAAGCCATACCGATTCGCGGACGAACAACGCGACCAATCTCCACGGGCTCGCGCCCAGCGCCGCACGGATCGCGATTTCGCGGCGGCGCGCCTGCGCGCGCACCAGCAGTAATCCCGCGACGTTGGCCGACGCGATCAAGAGCAGCAATCCCGCACCGCCCGCGAGGACCAGCAATTCGGAGCGCAGCGGCTCTGTTACGGTTCGTTCCCAGCCTTGGACGATCACTCCCCAGTCCTTTTCTGTAGGGATCGCTGCCACCGCGCTCTGCGCCTGTGAAATGGTCGCGCCGTCCGCCAGACGTCCGATCGCAATCAAGGACCGGGCGCGCCGGTCTTCGCGAATCGCGCTGCGGCCGAGCGGCACGAACACCTCAAAGCCGCTGTAGTACATCCAGAATTTTGGCGGCATCACGCCGATCACCGTATAGCGCTCCACTTCGGGAGTGCGCGCCCAATCGAGGGCAATGCTTCGACCCAAAATGTTGGGATCGCCGCCAAAACGGCGTTTCCAGCACGCATCGGTGAGAACCACGACGCCTTCTTCGCCTTCGTGGAAATCGCGACCCAAGGCCGGCCTGACTCCGAGCGTTCGAAACAGATTCGGCGTCACCAGCGCGCCCGCCACCTGCTCCGGCTCGTCCACGCCGGTGAGGAAAAAGAACCCGACGTCGAATGCCGCGATCGCAGGCAGCACGCGCGTTTGCGCAGTCCAGTCGCGATAGGCCGGATAAGAAAGCAAGTATGCCGGGTTGCCCTTGGGATCGCGCTCCTGGATCGTCACCAGGCCGTCCGCGCGCGGATACGTGAAGGGATGCAGCAGCAGCGGATTCACGAAACTGAAAATCGCGGTGCACGCTCCGATCCCCAGCGCGAGGGTCACCACTGCCAGCGTGTTACGCATGCCACTCCCGTTTCAGCATTCCGAACACCAGCAGATCGTGAAATTTGCCGCCCGAGAAATCACCTTCGCGAAGCGTTCCTTCGAGCGTGAATCCCAGGCGCTTCGGAACGGCGATGCTCTTGGTGTTCCCCGCTGCACAACAAATCTCAATGCGATTCAACTCCAGTTCCTCAAATAGATGACTGATCATCACACGGCAGCAGTCCGTCATGATGCCCCTCCCTTGAAAGGATTCGCCCAGCCAGTAGCCCAGTTCAACTTTGCGATACAGGCGATTGAACTTATGTGTTCCTAAGACACCGGCAAACTGGCCGCGGTTCCAAATCCCCGCCGTGATTGCATCACCCGACGCAAATTGTTCAAGCGCGGCCCGGATGAAGGCAAGGGAATCGTCTTCCGCCAGGGACGAATCGACCCACGGGAGCCACTGTCGAAGGTAAGAGCGATCCAGATTGACCAGTGCGAAGACCTCCGGCGCATGTCGCTCCTCTAGCAATCGCATTTCTAGATCGGGACGAACCGTGGCGCGGAACATGATTCATTCTAGGGTATATCGTCCCAAAAGCGGACAGCAGTGATGATCCAATCTGATTGTACGGCAATGACTTAGCAGCGGCCAAAGAATTGCCAGGGCACTTCGATACAATCGAACTACCACCAGCCCCTTATGAAAACCGGCCGAGTCCTGATCGCGGACGATCAACCCGATGTTCTGGAAGCACTGCGCCTGCTGCTTAAGGGCGAAGGATTTGAGATTGAATCCGCCACCTCGCCGGCGGGAATCCTGGCTGCATTGGAAACCCGCGATTTCGACGTAGTTCTGATGGACCTCAACTATACGCGCGACACGACTTCCGGTCAGGAAGGTTTGGATGTACTGACGCGCATTCAGGCCATCGACGGGATGGTTCCCGTGGTGGTGATGACGGCGTGGGGCAGCGTCGACCTGGCGGTGGAGGCGATGCGTCGCGGGGCTCGCGATTTCATTCAGAAGCCGTGGGACAACGCACGGCTGATGACCATCGTCAAGACACAAGTCGAGTTGAGCGCCGCGCTTCGAAGGGGGCAGCGGCTGGAAGCCGAAAACCGCCTGTTACGCACGGACGGCAGGCCGGCGCTGATCGCCGAATCGGCGGCGATGCAGCCGGTGCTTCAGTTGATCGCGCGAGTGGGGCCTTCCGACGCGAACGTTCTGATCACAGGCGAGCCGGGGACCGGCAAGGAAGTGGTCGCCCGGACGCTGCATACGGTTTCCGTGCGATCCAGCCGTCCGATGGTAACTGTGAATGCCGGCGGCCTCGCGGAAGGTATTTTCGAGAGCGAGTTATTTGGCCATGTGAAGGGCGCGTTTACCGACGCGAAAATGGATCGCGTGGGACGCTTCGAGCTGGCCGACGGCGGCACGCTGTTCCTGGACGAAATCGCCAACGTGCCGATGAATCTTCAAGCCAAGCTGTTGCGCGTCTTAGAAATCGGCGAGATGGAGCGGGTGGGCTCTTCGAAGACGCGTCGCGTGGACGCGCGGGTGATTTCGGCGACCAACGCGAACTTGACCGAGGAGGTCACAGCAGGCCGGTTCCGTCAGGATCTGCTGTTCCGGCTGAACACGATCGAGATTCATTTACCTCCATTGCGCGAGCGCCGCGAGGATATTCCGCTGCTCGCGTCCCATTTCCTGGGTACTCATGCCCGGCGCTATCGCAAGAATCTTCAAGGATTCGATCCGGCCGCGATGCAGGCGCTGCTCGAGAATCCGTGGCAGGGCAATGTTCGCGAACTAAACCACGTCATCGAGCGGGCAGTGCTGATGGCGCAGGATAATTCCGTGCGCCAGGGCGACCTGGCGCTGCGGTCGGGCTCGCAAGGGTCGCTGCGTTTGGAGGATATGAGCCTGGAGGACGTCGAGGCTTTCCTGATCAAGAAGGCGCTGGCGCGTTACAACGGCAACGTCAGTCACGCGGCGAATGCGCTCGGATTGAGCCGCAGCGCTCTGTATCGGAGACTGCAGCGATATGGGCTTTAGCCGCACCCGAACGCGCTCCATGACTGTCGCGCCTCGACTGACGGCCGCGCGGACGGTTCGGTCCGCTTCAACGTTGAGGCGCGACGGCGATGGAGCGCGTTCGGAGACAGGTTAGACTCGCGCATGGATTTGTCCCGCCTCAAGCCGGTTCACGAAGGGCGCATCCTTATCCTGGCGCTCGCGGCGGGAGCGCCGGCGGTGGCGACTTCGCTCATCATCTTATGGTGGCTCGGCGATTACACGCCGAAAGTCCAATGGACCCTCACCGTAGTCATCCTGGGTTTCTGGTGGGGATTTGCGGCTGCCGTTCGCGAGCGCGTCGCGTCCCCGCTGCGCACGGTGGCGAATCTTCTGGAAGCGATGCGCGAGGGCGACTATTCCATTCGCGCGCGCGGAGCCAAGGGCGAAGAAGCGCTGGGCGATGTGATGTCCCAGGTGAACGAAATGGGCGCGACACTGCGTGCGCAGCGCCTGGGCGCGCTTGAAGCCACGACGCTGTTGCGCAAAGTGATGGAAGAAATCGACGTCGCGATCTTTGCCTTCGACGGCGACCGCAAACTCAAGCTAGTCAATCGCGCCGGCGAGCGTCTTCTCGCGCAACCGACCGAACGGATCATGAACGCCGAAGCCGGGACCCTCGGCCTGGATGACTTTCTCGAAGGCGATGAAACCCAGAACATTCAGCGTACATTTCCCTCCGGCGCCGGACGCTGGGCCATCCATCGCGCGATGTTTCGCGAAGGCGGCTTGCCGCACCAGCTCCTGGTGGTCACCGATCTCACCCGCGCGCTCCGCGAAGAAGAACTGCAGGCGTGGCAGCGGCTGGTGCGCGTGTTGGGGCATGAGCTGAACAACTCGCTTGCTCCGATCAAATCCATCGCCGGAAGCTTGGAAATGCTGGTCAAGCGCGATCCTCTCCCCAGCGATTGGCGGGAGGACACACAACGCGGCCTCTCGATCATCGCGACGCGCAGCGAAGGCTTGAGCCGCTTTTTGGGTCAATATGCACGCCTGGCGAAACTGCCGCGCCCGCAGCTCGCTCCCGTCGACGTCGGTACATGGATCCGCCAAGTGACCGGCCTGGAACAGCGCATCACACCCGCACTTCAGCTCGGCCCGGAGATGACCGTTCAAGGCGATCGCGATCAGCTCGATCAATTGCTGATCAACCTGCTGCGGAACGCTGTGGACGCATCGATGGAGAACAAGGGGGGCGTCACGGTCTCATGGGCGAGGCTCGGCGGTTTACTTGAAGTCCGCATTCAAGACGAGGGACCGGGGCTATCGAATACGGCTAACCTGTTCGTCCCGTTCTTCACTACTAAGCCCGGTGGATCGGGCATCGGACTGGTGCTGAGCCGCCAGATCGCGGAAGCGCACGGCGGATCGCTGGATTTGAGAAATCGGACGAATGGGCCGGGGTGCGAAGCTCGGTTGATCCTTCCGGCTTGAGAATTGCAGCGAACGACTTCACCAAGACGTTTTGATTCGGCGGCGATCATCGGCGGTGAACTCTATAAACCGTGAGCCAAAATTGAGTCTTCGTTCGAGCGATTTTTGGTGTGGATCGTCCGGCGAGGCGAACGTAATCTGTTGGCATGGATTCCAGTCGCCCAACGGTACAAGTGGAAACCTCGGTGCCGCCCAATCACCACAATTGCTTGTCCGGGCACCTTTTTCATCCGCTAGGTCAATCAAATATGACTCGCGTCTGTTCGGCCCGCTCAGGGTAAGGATAAACGCACGCCCAGTTCGATGCCGGTGCAGCCAACCCGATACTGGCTTGTCGTCAGCATAGAGCTTGGCGCCCGGAACGATGACAAAGTAGGCGTTGTAACTGAAAAACGCTTCCCTGACTACCACGAGAGCGAATAGAACGCCGACTACCAAGGCCGCGATCTTGAGACTCTTTCGCATCGATTGCTTTGCCTGCTTGAATGATGGCCGCAGATGAACGCTGATAAACGCCGATCAAAAAGTCTTATCTGCGTTGATCCGCGTTCATCTGCGGCTATAGTTCCGCTCGTAATACGACTGATACTCGCCCGACTTCACGTGCGCGATCCATTCCGGATTCGACCGGTACCATTCGACCGTTTGCCGCAGACCTTCTTCGAACGGTACCTGCGCACTCCAGCCGGTTTCGCGCATGAGCTTCTCGCTGGAGAGCGCGTAGCGACGGTCGTGACCTGGGCGGTCTTTGACGGTTTGCATCAGCGACTCCGGCTTGCCCACCGCTTTCAGGATCTGCTTCACCACTTCGACGTTCGGTAGAGCGCGGCTGCCGCCGATGTTATAGATTTCGCCGGGACGCCCACGCTCGATCACGGCCCAAATAGCGCGGCAATGATCGTCAACGTAGAGCCAGTCGCGGACCTGCATCCCATCGCCATAAATCGGAAGCGGCTTGTTCTCGAGCGCGTTCGAAATCATCAAGGGAATCAGTTTTTCTGGAAACTGGAACGGTCCGTAGTTGTTGGACGCCCGCGTCACCGTCACTGGAAGGCCGTAGGTAGTGAAATACGACAGCGCCAGCAAATCGGAGCCTGCTTTCGAGGCCGAATAGGGACTCGACGCGCGCAGCGGAAAATCTTCGTCAGCTTCATACGGCGGTGCGATGGAGCCGTACACTTCATCCGTCGACACATGCAAAAAGCGTGCGATCTTGTGCGTGCGGGCGGCTTCGAGCAGCGTAAATGTACCGCGCAGATTGGTCTCGAAGACCGGAGCCGGAGACAGGATACTGCGGTCGACATGAGACTCCGCGGCGAAATGCACGATCGCATCCGGCGCGACTTCGGCGACCAGAGAGTTGACCGATTCCGCGTCGCAGATATCCATATGCGCGAAGCGATAGCAAGGATCATGGGCGACTGCCGCAAGGTTTTCCAGATTGCCGGCGTAGGTCAGCTTGTCCAGATTGACGATGGACGGCTTGCCGCCGGGCCGGTTCAGAAGCACACGGATGAACGCGCTTCCGATGAAGCCCGCGCCACCTGTTACCAACAATTTCATTTGTGCTGCGTTTCCCAATCGTACTGAATCGCGGGATCGTTATAGGCGATCCGTCCTTCATCCTTGGGATCGTACAACCGGTTCGTGACGTACACCAGCACACCCGGACCTTCGCCAATCACCTTGTATCCATGACCGATGCCCGGCGGAATCAACACCTGCCATGGACGCAACGCGCCCAGATACATCGTGTTTTTCACGCCAAACGTGGGCGACCCCGGCCGCAGATCCACCAGCCCGACCTGGAACATCCCCACCACGGGGACCCATAAATCGGTTTGGTGCCGGTGATAGTGAAAAGCCTTGATGGTGTCCGGATAACTCAGAGCCGCGGAAACCTGGGTGGATTCGGCCGGGAATTCATGAGCCAATCCCTGTTTCATGCGGATCACTTCCAGGAAGTAGCCGCGGTCGTCCGGCCAGAGGTCGTAGGCTTGGGCTTTTACTCCAGCGATAAGATCGGGGGAATCGGTGGTACGAATGAGCTTCCCGATTCCGCGGTCGCAGGACGGTGTGGAAATGGCGATTTCTGTGGCCGGACTCACTACAGCCAGATTAACATCCACCGCAGTCTATTCGGCAATGAGTCGAATCTCGCCAACACCGCCTTTTACATCCAGATGGATAGTTACTGGAGAGTTCTCGTGGGCCGGATTGATCCAGGAACCGCCTCGTTTTTCGAGTCCCCGCACGTTGATGTCGCCGATGCCTCCTTGCGCGTTCGCAATAATGCCGACGTCGCGGGGCAGATAGATGGTCGCCTGTCCGACGCCACCGTGCACGCTGACCGTGTAGTCGCGCGCGGGTTTGCCGCGCAGATCGACGCGAACTTCGCCCACTCCCATGTTCATTTCGAGGCTGCGGAGATTAACGGTCCCCAGATTGATCCGCGCGTCGCCCGCGCCCAAATGCGCCACCACATCCATCGGAACAGTGTCGTTCAGGTGAATGTTCCACTTGTAGTTGACATGCGACCCACCGTGCGAGCCGTGCGGCTGCTCGATGGTGATCTGCTTGCGAAAGCTGCTCGAATCCGAGCGGATTACCGGCTTCCAGGAGGCGACATTGTAAGTGAAGTCGGCGTCCAGCAGCTTGGATGAGCCGCCGTCCACGGTCAACTCGCCGACCCCCATTTTGATTTCGACCCGGGCCATTTCGGACTTGTCGAGCTCAATCGACTGCGTCTCATGCTCGTCCGGTCCAGTGTGGACCATGTTGACATCACATCCGGCGATGACAAGAGTTGCCATGGCCAGCAGTGCTGGTTTCATTTGAATCCTCGTTTGCATAGTACGAAGCAAGGCGCCGCGTTGTTCCAGGAAACCAATGTCACACTCTCCAATAATCGGGACGCCAGTTCTGAACCGCTTGTTTGATGCCTTTCGGGGGGAGGCTCCCGGCCAGTGTTTTCTCGACCAATCCAGGCACTTCGCCATCCGAGGCGAAACGGAGGGCGATAATCTGTTGCTCGGTCAATTCATAGAACCGCGCATTGAGAGCCGGCGGTAGCAGTTTTTCAAACCGCAGGCGTTCTTCCAACCGGATCACGCGGTCTTGCACCTTTAGGGCATATAGCCGGATTTTGAACAGCGCGATGATCGCCCAAACCGCGGCGACCAGGTGCGCGACGGCTGAAAGAGTCAGATTCTGGTACAGATTGTAGATCGCGGCAATCAGCAGCAACAGCGCAACCGGCATCAAGAACAGGTGGAATGACGGATCGAGCTTGGTGTGATTCTGCAGACTCTGTGGTTTCTTTTCCATATGGTCTAAGCATCATAGTGGGTTTGAAAAATGGACACAAGGGCCTTCCTAACGGGGTAAATAAAAGTAACAATGTAAAGCATGAGTTCATCCCAAGGCTTGGCCCAACGTCCGTCGGTAAACCGGCAATTCGTGCTCGCCTCGCGGCCCACAGGCTTACCGAGCGAATCCAACTTCAAGCTGATTGAAGCGCCCATCCCCGATCTCAAAGACGGCGAAGTATTGGTACGTGCGCGATATCTTTCGGTCGACCCGTACATGCGCGGCCGGATCAGCGGCATGAAGAGCTACGCCGCGCCAACGGAGATTGGCCAGCTGATGGTGGGCGGAGGAGTGGCCCAGGTGGTCGAGTCGAAGAATCCTGGGTTCGCGCCCGGGGATTACGTCGACATCTACATGGGCTGGCAGGAATACGCGATTTCAAACGGAAAAGGGTTGCGCAAACTGGATCCTTCGATTCCTGTCTCGACCGCGCTCGGTGTGCTCGGCATGACGGGTCTGACCGCGTATTTCGGATTGCTGGATGTGTGCGCGCCAAAACCGGGCGAGACCGTGGTGGTTTCCGGAGCCGCGGGAGCGGTCGGTTCCGTGGTCGGCCAGATCGCCAAAATCAAGGGATGCCGCACGGTTGGAATCGTGGGTGGTGACGACAAAGTCGACTGGATCGGGACGGCATGCGGCTATGATGCCGCGTTCAACTACAAGACCACGACTGATTACGCTGGGAAGCTGAAGGAACTTTGCCCCAATGGCATCGACTGCTACTTCGACAATGTTGGCGGCCCGATCACGGACGCAGTGTTCACGGCGCTGAACACGCATTCGAGACTCGCCATCTGCGGACAGATTTCGCAATACAACAACACCAAGCTCGAGCTGGGACCGAGACTATTCGGCGCTCTGATCGTCTATCGCGCCAAGGTGCAAGGATTTCTGATTTCCGACTACGCACCTCGTTTCGGGGAAGCGCTGAAGGAAATGTCGGGCTGGGTGCGCGACGGCAAACTGAAGTATCGCGAGGATGTCGTCGAAGGCTTCGAGAATATGCCGAAAGCGTTCATCGGCCTGTTCCACGGAGAGAACATCGGAAAGCGAATCGTGAAGCTATGATTCACTGCCATCTCGCGCAGATCAACGTAGGTCGCATGCTGGGCACCATCGATTCGCCGGTCATGGCGGGATTTGTCGCGCGGCTCGACTCCATTTCGGCTCTGGCGGGGAGACGATTCTAATGAGTAACACCGGCGTCGCACGCTATAATCTCTAGCCATGCGCTTCGCCGCTCTTCTGCTGTGCACCACTGCCTTCGCGCAGCCGCCCACTTTTCTGTTGCCGGACGACGTGGTTCCAAAAAAGCATAGCATCGATCTCACCATCGATCCCGCGAAAGACACCTTCGACGGTGTGGCGCGCATTGACGTGGAGCTGAAAAAAACGACGTCGATCATCTGGATCAACGCTAAGGACATCGCGCCGCTTGAAGCGTCCGTCGGAAAGCAGAAAGCCCGCGCCGAAGTTGTTGGCGGCGAGTTCATGGGGCTGAATCTAAACGCTCCCGCCGGTCCCGGTGCGACGACCATCTCGATTCGTTATCAGGGCAAGCTGGACGAAAAGGCCATCGTCGGTCCGTATCGAAAAAAGGTCGGCGAGGATTGGTACGTCTTCACCAGCTTTACGCCTATCGACGCGCGGCGCGCGTTTCCGTGTTTCGATGAGCCGCGCTTCAAGACGCCGTGGGACATGACGATCCACGTGAAGCGCACCGACAAAGCTTTCGCCAACGGAAAAGAGCTGCGCGAGATTGACGAACCCGGCGGGATGAAGGCCGTGCATTTCGCCCGAACCGAGCCGCTGCCGGCGGAAGTGGTCGCGTTCACCGTCGGACCGTTCGACACCACCGAAACCGCGAAGGCCGGTCGCGGCACTCCCGTCCGCGTGCTCGCGCCCAAGGGACTCGCGGCCGAGGGTAAAGCGGCGCTGCTGGCGAGCGTCGACGTGCTGCCGCGCCTGGAAACCTACACCGGCATCCCGTATCCGTTTGGAAAACTCGATCATCTGGCTGATCCTGAGTTCCCGTTCGGCGCCACGGAGAATCCTGGACTGATCGTGTACCGGCTGCGTTCGCTGCTCGCAACGCCGGAAGAGGAAACCGCGGAAAAGATTCGGGCAATACGCCGCGTCGAATCGCACGAGATGGCGCATCAATGGTTCGGCGATATGGTCACGCAGGCCACTTGGGACGACGTTTGGTTGAGCGAAGGATTCGCGACCTGGCTATCCGCGAAGGTCATGGACGAATACGAATCACCCGCTCGCAAGCATCTGGGAGCGGTCGCGGCGCGCGAGCGGATCATGACCACCGACATGTCGCCTCGCACGCGGCCGGTTCGGCGCACGATGCGCAGTCGCGACGACACAAAGGATGTGTATAACCAGATGGTGTACCAGAAGGGCGGAGCGATTCTGTTGATGCTGGAAGGTTGGCTGGGGGAAGATAAAGTTCACGCGGGACTGCGCGCGTACTTGAAGGCTCATCAGTTCGGAAATGCTTCAACCGCCGACGTCGAAGCGGCGCTCGCGGCCACGGCAGGGCGCGATCCCACGCCGGTGATGGACTCATTCCTCAATCAGACCGGCGTTCCTTCGGTGAGCGCGGAACTGCGCTGCACCAGTTCCGGCGCGACCGTTTCCATCCAGCACACGGGCCGTGAAACCATACCGGTTTGCGTGCGGGGCAACGGAGTCGAACATACGTGCTCGACGAATGAATCGATTGCGCTGAAATCCTGCCCGGCATGGGTCTACGTCAATTCCGGAGCTACGGGCTACTACCGGACGGAGTGGACGTTGGCGCAACTGAACACGCTCGACATTTCCGCACTTACTGCGGCGGAGCGATTGACGCTGGTCTACGATCTGCGGGCGCTGAAACCGCGTGTCGACGTTGCTGCGTACCTGACCAAGCTCACGTCGGATGCTGAACCGGAGATCGCGAAAGCCGCTGGAGAAGCGATCCAGGCAAAGTAGTTCATGTGGACTCACTTCCACGCGCGGTGCAGCGCCACCGCGCCACCGGTCATCCGCTCGAACTCGACCCGGCGAAATCCCGCCGCCTTCATTTCTCTGGCGAGCTCCTCCGCTGAAGGGAATTTTCGAATCGACTCCGGCAAGTACGCGTACGCTTCGCGCGATCCTGAAATCAGCCCGCCTACGAACGGGAGCACGCGTGAGGAAAAGAATCCATACGCGGCGCCGAACACACGATTCCGCGGCTGCGAGAATTCGAGAATCGCAACCACGCCGCCCGGTTTCAAGACGCGGAGCAGCTCGTTCAGGCCTTTTCCATAGTTCGCCAGATTGCGAAACCCGAACGCGATTGTGACCAGATCGAGCGACGAATCCGCCAGCGGTAGCGCCAGGGCGTCCGCCTCGAACAATGGCGACGCGACTTTGCGACGCGCCTCCACCAGCATGGGATGACAGAAATCGCTGCCGAAGGCCGCGGATTTCCCGCGCTTCTCGACGCCCGCGAGGACGTCGCCAGTACCGCAACACAAATCCAGAACGCGAGCATCCGGCTGAATCAAATGACCCACTCTATCGAGCATTCGCGCGCGCCAACGCCGGTCCAGATTGAACGAGAGCAGGTGATTCAGCAGATCGTAGCGGCCGGCAATGCGCCCGAACATCCCCCGCACCCAGTTCGCCGCTGCCTGCTCTCCCGCAACTCCGTTGGGCGTCGTTCCCGTCATGCGAGAACCGCTTCGATCGATTCAATCACGACGCTGTCGCCGATTCCAGAGACGATGCTCACTTCGCCGATCCGCACCGGCAGGACGAAATGCACTTTGCCTTGCAAGGTCTTCTTGTCCGCTCCCAATCGTGCTGCCAGCGCCGTCGCGGCGATGCCGCTAAGCGGGGGAATCGGCCCGTATTTCGCGATGACGCGATCGATCGCCAGGCGATCTTCCGGTTTCAGATGACCGGTGCGCTCGGCGATCCCCGCCGCCGCACGCATCCCGAACGCGACGGCTTCGCCATGCAGGAATCGCTCGTATTTTGTCTCCGCTTCCAGCGCGTGTCCCACCGTGTGCCCGAAATTCAGGATGCGCCGTAAATCCCCCTCGCGCTCGTCAGCGGAAACCACTTCCGCCTTGATTCGAACGGCATCCGCAATAATGCGATCGACCATCTCAGGCCGCTGCGCGAGCACCGCGGGCGCGCATTCATCCAGGACTCGGAACAGGTCCGCGTCTCGAATCACGCCGCACTTGATGATTTCGTATAGTCCCGCGCGATACTCGCGTTCCGGCAGCGTGGCGAGCACATCCGGATCGATCAATACGACCAGAGGCTGATGAAAACTGCCCAGCAGATTTTTCCCCGCGACTAGATTGACTCCCGTCTTTCCCCCGATCGCCGCGTCCACTTGCGCCAGCAGCGTGGTAGGCACCTGAATCACGGGAACACCGCGCATAAAAATCGCAGCCGCGAATCCAGCGACGTCGTTCACGATGCCGCCGCCCATGGCGATCACCACGCTTGAACGGTCGGCGCCGGCCGCGAGCATCTGTTCGGCCAGCCCTTCCACTTCGGACAAACGTTTCCTCGATTCGCCGCCGGGAAAGAACAACACGTGATCCGCGCGGATTCCTGAGCCGTGTAGCGCCCAGACATCTTTCGTAGTGATGACGAACGTTTTCGCGCGGGCCGGAACAAACTCGGCGATTCGCCCCAACGCGCCGCGCTGGACGATAGCGTCGTAAGCGCGTTGCGGTGTTTCGACGCGAAAGCTGACCATACGTTCGTTGTACCATGGGCCTGTTGCAACAGCGGAACGCCTACCCATTCTTTTTTCTGTTCCTGTTGTTTGCCGTGCCCATTCGCGAAACCGGCCCGTGGGCCATCCTGTGGACCGCGCCAGCGATTCTGTTTTCCTCGCTGGTGATTGCCTGGGCCGCGGAATCGTCTCAATTTTTCATCGCCCAGGGATTCGCTTTGGCGATTCTCGCGTGGCTGCAGACGCTGCCGGAGTTCGCCATTGAAGCGGTACTCGCCTGGAAGCAGCAGGTCCCGTTGTTGATGGCGAACTTGACCGGCGCTTTGCGCCTCCTCACCGGGTTCGGGTGGCCGATCATCTATTTCACCGCAGCGATTGCCCATCGCCGCCGCGGACAAGGACCGCTTCGTGCGATTCGACTTCCTCAACATCATTCGGTCGAGGTGGTCGGGCTGATGGCGCCGCTCGCCTACATCGGCGTCATCCTGCTCAAAGGCGCGCTGACGATTTACGACGGCGCGATTCTGATCCTGATGTACGCGGCCTACCTGGCAGTCCTCAGCAAACTCCCGGCGGAAGATCCGGAATCGATCGAGGAACTCGAACTCATTCCGAGAAGAATCGTCACTTCGCCGCGTGTTCATCGCATTGCCGCGATCGCTGCCCTGTTCCTCGGCGGCGGCGTACTCATTTACTTTTCGGCTGAGCCGTTTCTCGCCAGCCTGCTCGCCATCTCCACCGTTCTCGGCGTTCCAAGCTTCATTTTCATTCAATGGATCGCGCCGATCGTTTCGGAATTCCCGGAGATGGCGTCCACCGTCTATTTTGCCCGCACCGTGAATCGCGCGCCGATGGCGCTGATGAACATGGTGTCGAGCAACATCAATCAATGGACCCTACTGGTCGCGATGCTGCCCATCGTTTATTCGATGAGCGCGGGACGCGTGAGGGCGATTCCGCTCGACCCGCAGCAACACATCGAACTGCTGTTGACACTCGCGCAGGCCGTGGTGGGGATGCTGTTCCTCATCAACATGGAACTCGCCTGGTGGGAAGCCGCTGCCCTGTTCGTCCTGTTCTTTGTGCCGTTTTTCAGCCCTCGACTGGCCGGGCCGGTGACGATCTTGTATTTCGCGTGGGCCGCGATCGAATTAGTGCGGATGATTTTCGGCCGCCGCCAGCCGGAGGCATTGGTCTGCTTCAGTCAGGTGTGGAAGGAACACGTGCGCTGACATTTTATTTCTTGCGTTTCTTAAAGAAGATGTTGGTGGACTTCGCGGTGGAAATGACCACCAGAAACAAGGCCAGCAGCGCGACCAGCGTCGAAACCGAACCGATCACCATGTAGTCGAATTCGCGCAGCGGTGCGGGCATCAACTGAAGCATGATCGCCGCCACCACGACGAACACACATATTGCCGCAACGCCAAGTGAAAAATAGCGCATCAATCGTACTTTTCGTAGAGGACCTGCTTCTCGTCGAAACCCATTCCTCTTAGGATATTCCGCTCTTGCTTACCGATTCTTTTGCGCGATCCACCACCGCGTCCACCATTCCAGGATGTCCATCCAACGGCGGCGTGACCTGGATTTCAAGGGCCGGGCGCGCTTGCCGGATCTCGTCGACTAAAGCCGGCAGGTCGCGTTCGAGATGCAATCCGAGCGTCAGGAAATAGGGGATCACCACGATGCGTTGGATCCCGCGCGCCGCGAGCGAATCTACAGCGCCGCCCAGGCTTGGTTCGCCGCCCCCCAGAAACGCGGCTTCGTAGAATTCCCATCCAGCGCGCGCTGCAGCGTCACGGGCCACTTTGCGCACCGCTTCGTTCGCCGATTCCACGCTCGATCCATGCGCGAAAATAATGTACGCGGTCATACCGTTACGGAATTTTGCGCCGGGAAAAAAGCGTGCAGAAAACTCAAGAACGAACGCCCGCGCCGCCGGCCGTTGTTGTGCTGTAACTCCAGTCTCTGGAGAAAAATCAGCACGCCAAGCACTTCCGAATCGCGCAATGAATGCATGCCGGTTTCCTTTGCGATGCGCTGGTGAATCTCCTCAATCGAGTGCTGCAGCGCCTCCAGAATCGCCGCAGCGTATGGATTCTGCGGGCGCGATTCGTAGATCAAGCCGGATTCTCGCGTGCGATAAGTCTTGATCAGGGATTCGATGCCTTCACGCGCATCGAAATCCACGGCTCGTTGCTTTTCCATCGCCTGCCCGAGCGCCACCGCCAGCAAGATCACCAACGATTCGTGTTCGCGCACGAATTCCTCGCTGACTCGAATGTCTTTGTTGGGAAGCTCTTCAATGGCGGCGGGTTGTTCGTGGCGGCGCGCTTCCAGCAAATACTCGCAATCGAGCGGGCAATCGATTGTATTTTCGCGCTCGGTTCCGCAGCACGCCGCGCAAATTTCACCGCGTACACCCGGACAATGACGTCGCGCGCGCTTCTTCTGACAGACTTGGCAGGGAACATTCACCAGCGAATATCTCTATCGTATCATCGGAGAATGCCGAGGACCGATATTTACATCAAAGTGGAGCTGGACGTTGACGAAAAAGAGAAACCCGAACGCCTTGCGACCGAGATCTGCCGGCAGATCCGCAAAGTCTACGGCGTCCGCTCGGCGGAAATCTCGAGCATGGTAGAGAAGGACTAGAACACGATCAGCGCCTTGCCCATCACCTCACGATTTGCCAGGCCCCGCAGCGCCTCCGGCAATTCCGAAAATCCTCGTGTCGAGCCCACGGCTGGGCGAATCTTTTTTGCTGAGTACAACTCCATCAACTTCGGATGCACCTCGGCAGGATATTCCGTATGGCTCTGTACATAGCCGCCCCACAGCACTCCGACCAGCGACATATTCTTCAGTAGTACCCGATTCGCCGCGATGGAGGGAATCCGGCCGCTCGCGAATCCGATCACCAATAGCCGCCCTTCCGGCGCGATGCATTTGGTGGAGAGATCGAACACGTCGCCGCCGACCGGATCGTAGATCACGTCCGCACCGCGCCCGGTGATCTGTTTCACTTGATCGACCCAGGCGCCGTCGGTATAGTTCAAGACGTGATCGGCGCCCTGTTCGCGTGAAAACGCCAGCTTCGGTTCGCTTCCGGCGGTCGTGATGACGCGTGCGCCCATCGCTTTTGCGATTTGGATAGCGGACATCCCCACGCCGCTTGCGCCCGCGTGCACCAGTACCCATTCGCCCGCGGCAAGCTTGTCCCGATGCGTGAACGCAAAATACGAAGTGTGATACACGATCGGCATCGCAGCAGCTTCTTCGAAACCCATGCTGCCCGGCATAGCGAACACGCTCGACGCGGGAGCGATCGAAAACTCCGCGAATCCGCCGCCGTGCGGCATCGCCATCACCCGATCGCCTTCACGAATGCCAGTGACGCCTTCGGCCACCGCATCGACTATGCCGGCCACTTCCGCTCCAGGAGTGAACGGAAATGGCGGCTTGACCTGATACTTTCCTTGTACCTGCAAAATGTCGAAAAAATTCAGCGCGGCAGCGCGATTGCGGATGCGAACTTGCCCCGGGCCAGGCGACGGTTCCGCGACTTCTTCCAGCCGCATGGTCTCCGGCTCGCCCCACTCATGCACTCGCCAGGCTTTCATAAGCGCCGTCATCGGCCTTGAAACCTCGGTTTTCTCTTTTCGTGAAACGCAGCCGTTCCCTCTTTGACATCCTCGGTGTAATTTGCGACCAGCGTCGCCATGGCGGCGTCTTCCAGAGCATTATCGAGTTCCATGGTCCGCTGTTTGTACATCATCCTCTTGGTCAGGCGGATCGCAATCGGCGGACCGTCGGCCAATCGGCCCGCCAACTCCCGAGCCGACGGCATTAACTCGGCATCCGGAACCACGTCGGTGACAAGGCCGAGTTCCAACGCCTGGCGCGCGTGATAAATTTCCGATAGCAACGACATCTTCAGCGCGCGATCCATACCCATCGCTCGCGGAAAAAAGTACGCGCCGCCTTCATCGGGAATCAAGGCGAACTTCAGGCTGGTATCGCCCAACCGGGCGCTTTCAGCGGCGATCCGAAAATCGCACGCCAGAGCCAGCGTCAGACCACCGGCAACCGCGGCCCCATTGATCGCCGCGATCACCGGTTTGTCGAAGCGGTACAGGAAGCGGATGAGCGCGTGCATGTTCTCGCGCATTTCGAGCATCGATTCCAACCGGTGCCCGCGATAGCGCTGGGGATACTGAAAGTCACGACCGATATCGCCGCCGGAACAAAATCCGCGACCCGTGCCTGTCAGGATCACCACGCGAATGGTATCGTCGTCGCGTGCATCGCCCAGCGCCGCCAGAATCTCGTGAACCATGATTTCCGAATACGCGTTGAGCTTCGCCGGCCGGTTCAACGTGATGGTCGCGACGTGACCGTCTTTGGCGTAAATAATCTGCTCGAAGCTCATGGCTCCTCCGAAATCTTCACAACTAGCTTGCCCATATTGGTCCCTTCGAACAATTTGTTGATCGCCTTGGGCGCCTGTTCCAGGCCATCCGCCACGTCGACTTTGAACTTCAGGCGTCCCGTCTGCATCCATTGCAAGAGCTGCGGAACGGCCTCACCGGCGCGCGGAAGATAGTCGGTGACCAGGAATCCTTCCATGCGTGCGCGACAGACGATCAATCGCGCCAGGTTCGCCGGACCCGCGATGGGGCCGGAAGCGGTGTATTGGGAAATCATCCCGCACAACGGAATGCGCGCGCCAAGATTGATCAGCGCGAGCGCGGCATCCAGAATCTCGCCACCGACGTTGTCGAAATAAATGTCGATGCCCTTGGGACACTCGCGCTTCAGCGCCTCCAGTACGTTCTCTTTCCGGTAATTGATAGCGCGATCGAAGGCGAGATCTTGGCGAATCCAGCGGCATTTTTCGTCGCTGCCCGCGATACCTACCACATAACATCCCTTGATCCTTCCGATTTGCCCGACCAGCGATCCAACCGCTCCCGCCGCCGCCGACACCACCAGGGTCTCGCCTTCCTTAGGCTTGCCGATGTCGATCAATCCGAAATACGCCGTGAGTCCGATGTGCCCCAATAGGCTCATGAACGCGGTGAGCGGCACGCCTTTGGGCAGCTTCGTTAAACCCGCGCCGGGCGTGACCGCGTAGAGTTGCCATCCGAGCAATCCCTGCACGATGTCGCCGGGCGCGAAAGTGGCGTCGACGGATTCTTCGACCACGCCAATGGCCCCGCCGCGCATCACCTCGCCGAGCGGGACCATAGGCATGTAGGAATCCTGCGTGGCCCACACGCGATTGGTCGGATCGAGCGACAGATACACGTTGCGCACCAGCACCTGGCCATCGCCGAGCGCTGGGACCGGCTCTTCGCGCCACGAAAAATCCGAGCTCTTGAACAGCCCTTGCGGACGAGCTGTGAGTCTCCACTGCTTGTTGGTTCTCATGAGTCCTCTATTTTTCCGCGGCACTTTGCGGCCTCTGCGTCTCTGCGTGATTCAGGATCTACCAACTCACGCAGAGACGCGGAGAACGCAGAGGGCCGCAGATTTACAAACTCGGCCCCAGCGGAGCCATTCCGCCGTCGACCACCAGAGTCTCTCCCGTGGTACCCAGAGCGTACACTGCGAAAAACATCGCCGCCCGCGCGCAATCCTCCACCGTCGCGAGCTTTCGCAGCGGTGTGATCTTTTCCGCATCGTTGAACGCCGAATCCGGCCAGCCCGCGAACCGCGTTCGAATGAATCCAGGCAGCACTGCATTCACTCGAATATCCGGCGCCAGCGCGCGCGCCAGCGATCTGGTCAACGTCACCATGCCGCCCTTCGATGCCGCATACGCCATCGAGCTTCCCTGTCCCAGCAACGCCGCCACCGACGCGATGTTGATGATCGCTGAATCTTTCTGTTTCTTCAGCAGGGGCGCGGCCGCCCGGACGCAATAGAACGCGCCGCGCAGATTTGTGTCGAACACGCGATCCCAAATCTCATCCGTCAGATCGTCCATCTGCTGATGCGGGACGCGCTGGCTCCAGCCGGCATTGTTGATCAGATAGTCGAGCCTGCCGAATTCGTGAACAGCTGCGTCCATCAGAGCCTTAGCGCCCTCTTTCTTCGAAACGTCAGCCTGGACCGCGACCGCTGTCCCGTTCTTGGCCTGGATTCCTTTGACGGTATCCTCGGCGTCCTCACGCGAGCGGCTATAGTTCACCACTACACGCACGCCGGCCCAGGCAAAATGTTCCGAAATCGCGCGGCCGATTCCTGTTCCGCCGCCCGTCACCACTGCAACCCGATCTTTCATGTTTTTCTCCGGTAGTAAAAATAAACTGGCAACCCTATGGCGATCAATCCCAATCCCGCGATAGCCTCCACAGGGCTGGTTTGCAGACTGTTGAAGACCAGTCCCGCTGCGCACGCCAGGAATAGAATGGGCGTCGCGGGATACAGCAGCGTCCGATAGGGACGCGGCGCATCCGGCATTTTGCGGCGCAGCACCATCACCGCCGCCGCCGTCAATCCGTAAAAAATCCACTCGCCGAAAATCGTCAAATCGGTTAACTGATCGTAGGTGCCTGACAGAGCCAGGATCGCCGACCACACCGTGATCATCAGAACCGACGATACCGGCACATGCGCGCCAGCGCTCAACTCGCCCAGCCCACGGGCCAGCATGCCGTCGCGCGACATGGCGAACGGCACTCGGGCCATCGAAAGGATCACACCGTTCAGCGCGCCGGCCGCCGAGATCATGAACACGATGGACAACAGCGCCGGCCCGCGCGTTCCTAAAAACGTCGCCGCGGCTTTCGAAGCCACCGGCAGCGCGTCGCGATGCAAGGTCGAATTCGCGGACGCGACTTCATCGAACGGCAGTACATAAAAATAAGCGAGATTCGCCAGCCCGTACAGCACCAGCACGAACAGCACGCCGGCGATCAGCGCGCGCGGTACATTCCGCGCCGCGTCGCGAACCTCGCCCGCTACCATCGGCATGAACGCCCATCCATCGCAGGCCCACAACGCCGAAAGGACCGCAGCTCCAAACGCACTTACTCCGGTTGCATGCGGAGCTGTCTCGCGCAAGTTCGCGGCGTTCCCGCTTCCTGAAAGCACAAAAGCTCCAGCGACAACGATCAGGATTCCGCCAACTTTCGCCGCACTTAACAGTGTCTGTACGCGTCCGCCGAATTTCACGCCCGCGCAGTTGGCGAGCCCGAACAGCAGAATCACGGCGACTGCAATTGCTTCTTTCAACCCGAATTGCCAAGGCACGTCGCGGCCAGCCAAATGCAGCATCGTGGACGCCCACACGGCGCGAATCGGCACCACCGTCGAGAGAAATGTCGCGAATCCCACACCCAGCGCGGCGATTCCTCCGGACGCGACCACGAACCGCATCCATCCATCGAGAAACGCCCACAGATCTCCATAGGCTGCGCGAATGTAGGCGTACTCCCCGCCGGCTTTCGGCAACATGCCGCCCAATTCGGCGAACGTCAGCGCTCCAGCCAGCGACATGACCCCCGCCACCAGCCATGCCGCCATGACCATTCCCGGCGAGCCGACCTGCTGCGCCATGATCGCGGCTTTGAAGAACACGCCGGTCCCGATCATCGACCCGACCACCAGCGCGGTCGCAGCGGTAAAGTCTAACCCGCGAATCAATTCGCGCGCCGGTAACGCTTTGTCCGTCGATGCCATCCTTGAGATGGTAGTACGAATCCCACTATGATCGTTCTGGAGGAACTTGCATGAAGAAGTTGGTTGCCGCATTCGGCATGACCGCGGCACTGCTGTGCGCCGGATCCGATGCTCCGCAGCGTATTCAGGCCGCGTCCGACGCGTTCAAGGAAGTCATGGACGTCCCCGACAAAGCCATTCCGCAGGACCTGCTCAACAGAGCGCAATGTGTGATCGTAGTCCCCGGACTCAAGAAAGGCGCGTTCATCATTGGCGGGCAATATGGGAAGGGATTCGTCTCCTGCCGCAAGAAGGGAGTCGGCTGGTCCGCCCCTGCAGCGGTGCGCGTCGAAGGCGGCAGCGTCGGATTCCAGATCGGCGGCGTGGAAACCGACGTGTTCATGCTGGTTATGAATGAGAAAGGGATGAACCGGCTGCTCTCCACGAAATTCACTTTGGGTGCTGAAGCTTCCGTCGCGGCTGGGCCTGTGGGACGCAATGCACAAGCGCAGACCGACGCCGCCATGACCGCCGAGATTCTCACCTGGTCGCGCCAGCGCGGCCTGTTCGGCGGAGTCGCCCTGACCGGCGCGACGTTGCGCGAAGACATCGACTGGAACAATGAACTTTATGGACGTAATATCACCAATCGCGAAATTTTGACCACCGGTGTGGCCACGCCTCAACCTGCTAGCGCTTTCGTTGCGACGCTGAACAAGTATTCGAGCAGGAAATAAATGTCCGATCCTGAGGTATCCGCCCGCATGCGCGACGATTGGAACGCGCGCGCCCGTGAAGACGCCGGTTACTACGTCGCCTTCGGGCGCCGCGATTCCGACGACGCTGCATTTTTCGCCACGGCTACCGAGGTCATAAACGGCTTGGAATGGGAGCTGCGCCGCGTCCCGGTGGCGCAGCGCGGCGACTGGCGCGCCCTCGAAATCGGCTGCGGCCCCGGCCGCCTCATGCGTCCCATGAGCCGTCACTTTGTCGAGATCCATGGCGTCGACGTCTCGGATGAAATGATCACGCTCGCGAAAGAAAAGCTGCGTGACATCGCCAACGCGCATCCGCATGCAACCGACGGCGCAAGTCTGCGGCAGTTTGCCGATGAGTACTTCGATTTCATCTACTCTTACGCTGTCTTCCAGCACATCCCCAGCCGCGATGTAGTATTCGAATACCTCCGCGAAACTCATCGCGTTCTCAAAACCGGCAGGCTCGCGCGGTTGCAGTTCAACGGACTGCCGCGTGTGAACGATCAGTTCGATACGTGGGCCGGCGCGCGGCTGTCTTCCCCCGAGATTCTGGAATTCGCCCGTACGCACGATTTTCAAGTTCTCGCCCTGGAAGGCATCTCTACGCAATATATGTGGACCACATGGCGCAAGCATAGTGCCGGGTGGTTCGCCGCGCAGGAGAACCGTGAGGTGGATGCGGAGGTGAAAATCCGCCGCATCACCAACGCCAACGGCTCCGAACCTGTCGCACCCAGCCGGGGACGTTTCGCTTCTATCTCCATTTGGCTCGAAAATCTTCCCGCCGATGCAGGGCTGCATCATTTGCAGGTGACCGTCGGCAGTTCGTTCGGAACCGTCTGCTATATCGGCCCCCCCGACAATGCCGGACTACAACAGATCAACGTGATTTTGCCCGAACTTGAAGCCACCGGCTTGCTGCCCGTGGAGATCCTGTGGCTCGGCAAGCGCATTTCACCTCCCGCGACGCTGCGCGTGATTCCGCCCGGCCCGTCGGTACCGCGCATCCGCATGATCACCGATGGCGTGAATCTGGTGGCCGACCATCGCATCGAAACGCGCAACATCAAAATGGTGCTGGAAGAAATCCAGCACGCCGACGAGGTGGAAGTTTTCGTGGACGGGCTCCGCGTGTCGGATCTGGAGTATTTCTGCACCGACCCGCGGCCGCAGCGTTTCGAAATGAATTGCCGGCTCCCTGAAGCAATCGCCCCAGGAACGCGACATCTCGAACTGCACATCGGCCGTCGAAAACTCCCACCCGTCGTGATCGAGGTTACGGCTTAGGAGCAAAATAGGCGAACGTTACAAGGTGTCCCGCCGGATCCTTCACTGTGAACTCGGTCGATCCGTAGAATGTCTTGTGTACGGGCATAACCTTTTCGACATCCTTCATCGCATCCAGCACCGCGTTCAGATCGTCCACTTCGAGGAATAGAAAGCCGGTGCCTTTCTTGAACGATCCCGCCACTAGAGGCTCCTTCTCAAGGCTCGCGTAGCTTCCGTACATCAGCTCGATCGTGCCTTTCTGTAGGGCGGCGAAGGCGATGCCGCCGGGCTCGGGAACTTCCGCGGTCTTTTCGAAATGCATCCGCTCCACCCAGAACTTCACACAGGCAGCAACGTTATCGGTGTACAGGTTCGGGGTCAGTCTCTTCACAGTCATTGGTTTCTCCTGTGCCGCTACGAGAGCGGCTGAAATGATGGTCAATACAATCGTTCGCATGTTGGATTCTCCTTGCAAACTACACTAGTCTTAATTAGACTAGTAGACAATGAAGACTGTGTCAAGAGAAAAAATGAGCCAAAAATTGACCACGCCGGATCTGGTCCTCCTGAGCCTGCTGACCGAGCGCCCGATGCACGGCTATCAGGCGAACGCTCTGCTGGAATTTCGCAAGGTCCGCGACTGGGCCGGCCTATCCCGCCCGCAGATCTACTATTCGCTTGAAAAACTCGACCGGCTCGGCCTGATTCGATCCAGCGAATCCGGTGACGATTCCGCGGGTCCCGAACGCCGTGTCTTCGAGACGACCGCCCGCGGGCGCGCCTCTCTCGCCGACGCGCTGGAGCGTGAAGACTGGACCAATCAAATCGATCGGCCGCCTTTTCTTACCTGGCTCGCGCTCTCCTGGCAGTCGCGCCCGGGAGTATTTCTGAAGCAGCTTCGTCTTCGGGAGAAATTCCTCGACCGGGAAATCGCCCGCAAACAGGAGATTCTACGAGCAGTCAAGAAGGAAGTAGGACATCGCTATCACGAGGCCGTGTGGATGCTCAGCCTCAGCATAGATCAAAGCCGAACTGAAATCCGCTGGCTCCGCAAAGTGATTCGCGAGTCGCCCAGGCGCGCTCGCGCCGCCAATCCTGAATACTCGCCCGAGGGCCAAAATGCTAAAATAAGAGAGTAGGTTGCAAACCCATGTACCGTATATAGATAAAGTTCTTGACGAGCCCCTATATATTGGGTCATTATTGCCGACAGCGGTAAATGCCGATTGAAACCCAATCGACATGGTCGCTTCGATCCTTCCAGACAAAGGGAAACGCATCACATGGGACAGCTTGGAGTCGGTGTCGCAATGAAATTAAAGGATTTACGTCGTCCAGTACCAGTCAACGAGCGAATCGGTGTCGACTTCGCCCGTTTTTTCACACAACCCGGCAAGGACCCCTACAACGAGGTCGCCTGGGAGCTGCGCACCGCGTCCATCGGCAACGACAAAGGAGCGGTGATCTTCGAGCAGCGCGACGTTGAAGTTCCCGTGGATTGGTCGCAAACTGCCACCAACATCGTGGTGAGCAAGTACTTCTATGGAAAGATCGGATCGCCGGAGCGCGAATCGAGCGTTCGCCAGTTGATCGGACGCGTGGTCGACACCATCGCTGGATGGGGCCGCGATCAGCGCTACTTCGCCACTCCTGAAGCCGCCGCAAACTTCCGCGACGAACTGGCCCATCTGATGTTGTCACAGAAGGCGTGTTTCAATTCGCCGGTGTGGTTCAACGTCGGCGTGAAGGAACCGCGCGGCTACGGCTGGTATTACGACGAATCGACCGCGAGCGTCCAGAAGCTGCTCCCTGGCGAGACACGGCCGCAATGCTCGGCCTGCTTCATTAACTCCGTTGGCGATACGCTCGAATCGATCCTGGACTTGGCCAAGACCGAAGGCATGCTGTTCAAGTGGGGCTCTGGCACAGGCACGAACTTATCGAGCCTGCGCGAAGAAGACGGCTTGCTCTCGAGCGGCGGACGCGCCTCCGGTCCTTTGAGCTTCATGAAAGGATTCGACGCGTTTGCAGGCGTGATCAAGAGCGGTGGAAAGACGCGCCGCGCCGCCAAGATGGTGATCCTGAACGCGGATCATCCTGACATCGAAGCCTTCATCTGGTGCAAAGCCAAGGAAGAGAAAAAAGCCCACACGCTGATCGACGCCGGTTACGATTCGTCGCTCGACGGCGACGCCTACAGCTCCATCTTTTTCCAGAACGCGAACAACAGTGTCCGCGCCACCGACGATTTCATGAATGCCGTGGTGAACGACGAAGACTGGTGGACGCGGCACCGCCTGACCAACGAGAAGAAGGACAAGAAAAACGCTCGCACACTGATGCGCCAGATTGCTGAAGCGACGCATCAGTGTGGCGATCCAGGAATGCAGTTCGATACCACCATCAACAAATGGCACACGTCGAAGAATACCGCGCGCATCAATGCGTCGAATCCCTGCAGCGAATACATGTTCCTGGACGATTCGGCTTGCAATCTGGCTTCGTTGAACCTGATGAAGTTCGTCGGCCCGGACGGCCAGTTCGATGTCGAAGCATATCGCCACGCGGTGGATACGGTAACCATCGCGCAGGAAATCATCGTCGACAACGCGGCGTATCCCACGGAGAAAATCGGCAAGAATTCACACGATTTCCGCCCGCTCGGCCTGGGCTATGCAAACCTGGGCGCGCTGCTGATGTCGATGGGGATTCCCTACGACAGTGACCACGGCCGCGATTGGGCCGCCGCGCTCACCGCCATCATGTGCGGCCAGGCGTATCTGACCAGCGCCCGCGTCGCCGCCGATGCGACGGGTCCCTGCGAAGGCTATCCGGTCAACGAAGAGCCGTTCCTTGAAGTGATCCGCATGCATCGCGATTCGACCTCGCGTATCGACAACAAGCGCGTTCCGCAGGCACTGTATGAAAACGCCGTCAAGTGCTGGCAGGAAGCTTACGAGCTGGGCCAGAAAGCCGGCTTCCGTAACGCCCAGACCACGGTGCTCGCGCCCACCGGCACCATCGGCTTCATGATGGATTGCGACACGACCGGCATCGAGCCTGACCTTGCTCTAGTGAAATACAAGAAACTGGTCGGCGGCGGCGTAATCAAGATCGTCAACAACACGGTTCCGGCAGCGTTGATCAAGCTCGGCTACACGACCGATCAGGTGAACAAGATCGTCGATCACATCGATTCCACCGGCACCATCGAAGGCGCGCCGTATCTCAAAGACGAGCATCTTGCGGTATTCGATTGCAGTTTCCGCCCGCAGAACGGCATGCGCTCCATCCATTACATGGGCCATGTGCGGATGATGGCCGCGGTGCAGCCCTTTATTTCGGGCGCGATTTCGAAGACCATCAACATGCCCGAGGAATCGACGGTGGAAGACATCATCGACGCCTACACCGAGAGCTGGCGGCTGGGCTTGAAGGCGGTAGCGATTTACCGCGATAATTCAAAGCGTGTACAGCCGCTTTCGAGCGGGACATCGAAGGGTGCCAAGGAGTCGACGCCGACTGCCGTGAAGATCGAAGAAAAAATCGTATATCGCCCGGTACGCCGCAAGCTGGACGACACGCGCTCGTCGGTCACGCATAAATTCTCCATCGGCGGCCACGAAGGCTACATCACGGTTGGTTTGTACGAAGAAGGCACGCCGGGCGAACTGTTCATTCGCATGGCGAAAGAAGGCTCGACGATCTCCGGGCTGATGGATTCGTTCGCAACCGCAGTCAGCCTGGCATTGCAGTACGGTGTCCCGTTGAAATTCCTGGTCGACAAATTCAGCCACGTAAGATTCGAACCGAGTGGCTGGACCGGCAACCAACAGATCCCCTACGCGAAGTCGATCATGGACTACATTTTCCGCTGGCTGGGAACGCAATTCCTAGGCCCGGAATACGCAGGCGGCGAAGCCGGCGACACTCCCAAGCTGCAAGTAACGGAGCCGAGTCCACAGCAGGCGCTGCCTTTCCCAGTAGTGGCCGCGGATGCTCCGACATGTTCGGAATGCGGCGGTTTGATGACGCGCAATGGCTCGTGCTACAAATGCGAGAATTGCGGCGGGACGAGTGGGTGTAGCTAGAACGGAGTAATGCGCGATGAAAGGTCCGAACAAGGAACTCATTCGCAAAGCTCTGGCGTTGGTCATCGAGGCTGAGAAGACTTGGCGAGCTGCTTGGGGGAACCGCATTCCGGCCCTTCGCACGGACACGCAAGCTGTGACTTCCGGCCTTTCGACGGCTCGTGATATGCTGCGCAATATATCGCAATAGCAGAAGCGCTACTTGTCGGCCACGGGCCGCCAACGCTCGTCGAAACCGCCCTTGGTGCCGGTGCAACAGGAATAAACGCTCGTTTGACCAGTTACTGTGTCGATCCGAAAAACGGACTTTGCAATCACAGGTTCATTGGTAAGAACTTGATGTTCAGCTACTACAATCTGAAATCTTCCGACTGCACCACCGTTGGCCAAAGGCGCTGATCGCGTAGTTTGTGCGTTACCGAAGGTCAGAAGCACAAGTACGGTCGCAATGACAATCGCTACGTGGACCTTTTTCATGGGATCTCCTGCGGTAAAGGATCGCAAATTCTACAGCGTTGTGGATCAGACAAGCGTCCATTGCAGTCTCCACTCGACCCTGAGCCGCGACCATAGGAAGCGGCCAGCCCCGACGCGCAGCACACCGGCCAATCTTGATCACAATCGCCTGCGAATCGTCTGCCTTGATACACTGCGGACAGCCAGCAGTGCTGGCCGCTTCCTGTGGTCGCGGCTCAGGGTCGGCATTGCAGTGGTTCGCGTGATGGATAGACATCAGGCATTGTGACTTACCTCATCACATTCGCCTGTTACGGCACTCATCTCCACGGCGATGATACCGGTTCGATCGACATTAAACACAACCAATACGGCAACCGAAGCATCGCTGCGGACCCGGGTCGCTTAGCTCTGGAACGCCGCCTGATGACCCAACCCTCGTACACGATGGATTAGCCGCGCAGAGTCGCAGTGCTCGCATCGATGATCGAGCGTGCGGAACAGCGCGACTAGACGTTAATCGCAGCGCACGTCCGCAAAAATCATGTTCACATCATCATCGACTCGGAAGACCCGCCTGAACGCGTCATGAACGACCTGAAATCGTACGCCAGTCGTTGTCTGAACCATGCGGGACTCGATACGCCGGATCGAAAGCGCTGGGCACGTCACGGAAGCACTCGCCGGCTGCGTGACCGTGTGAACGTCGACACCGCGATTCGATATGTCCTCGAAAAGCAGGGTGAGACTATGGCGATCTATGTTGCTGCAGAGCGGGCGTAAACCGCTCCCTGTGGTCGCGGCTCAAGGTCTAAGATAAATGCATGCGATTCCTCTTGATTCTCTCGACGACTTGCGGCCTCCTCTCCGCGCAAACGCACAGGCTCACGTTGGAGGACCTGGTTTCCGTGGAACCCATCGGCGAAAGCGTGCTGTCTCCGGACGGTAAGACGTTCGCCATGACCCGCAATGGGCAGATCGCGCTAATGCCGCCAGAGGGCGGTTGGCCGGTCACACTGACCAGCACCACCGGCGGAAAATCCGGATTGAGTTGGTCGCCGGATAGCCGCACGATTGCATACGCGAGCCAGGGTGGGATCTGGGTTGTTCCTGCCGCTGGAGGGAATCCGAGGCGATTGACGAATGCGGCGGCGGGTTCCGGCGATCCCCGGCAAGCTTCCGATCGCCAGCCGCAGTGGTCTCCTAAGGGCCGCTGGATTCTTTTCGAAACCGGCCGGCGCGGTCACAACAACATGATGGTGGTGAGCGACGATGGCATGGCCACCGATTTCCTGACGGCGGCGAATGCCGATGAAGAGGGAGCATCGTGGTCGCCGGACGGGACGCGCATTTCCTATACCGAGCGCAGCCCACAGTATTTCAGTGGAAAACTGAACGTGCTGAAGTTCGATCCGGCGAAGGGACAAACCTCGGGCGATCCGCAGACGCTGTACACGTCGTCCACCGATCGCGGAGGCGGGTGGTCGATCCGCAAAGCGCAGTGGTCGCCGGATGGCCGCACGCTGGCTGTGGTTCTGCAAGACAGTGGATGGGACAACATCTACCTGATTCCGGCCGCTGGCGGCGCACCGAAGGCGCTCACACATGGCGAACACGAGGACACGAATCCGGAGTTTTCACCGGACGGAAAATCGTTGGCGGTTATTTCGACGCGCAAGAATCTGGAAGAGTCGAATGTCTGGATCGTCCCGGTGGATGGAACTTCGCCGCGTCAGCTCGCACAGTTCACGGTTCCGGGAATGGAGTCGGCCACGCAATGGTCGCCCGATGGGACCAAGATTTATTTTCATCGCAACACGCCGCTCACATCGACGGATTTGGTAACCGCAGATACAAACGGCGGCGCGCCAAAATTTCTCACGCATACGACGCCGAAGAATTTCGACGGAGCGCTGGCGATGCCCGACGAAGTTCACTATCGCAGCAAAGACGGTATGGATATCGCGGCGATCCTGCACAAGCCGCGCGGCTACAAGGCGGGCACGAAATATCCCGCCGTCCTGTGGATTCACGGCGGACCTGAAGGCCAGGACACTTTCCGGTTCGACACCTGGCCTCAGTATCTGGCGCAATCCGGATATGTGGTTCTGCAGCCGAACTATCGCGGCAGCAGCGGATACGGCGAGAAATTCCGAAATCTGAATGTCGAAGATTCAGGCGGCGGCGAAATGGACGATGTCGCGGCCGGGGCCGAATATCTGGTCAAGCAGGGCATGGCCGATCCGAAACGGCTCGCAATCGGCGGCGGCAGCCATGGCGGTACCATGGTCGCCTACGCGGTGACCAAGCATCCCGACCTGTTCGCGGCGGCGATCGAGTTATACGGCGTGGTCGACCGCGCCACATTCAATGAGCGCACCAATCGCAATTCAGCCATCCGCTGGATGATGAAGATGGGCGGCACGCCGGACGAGAAACCCGACGTGTATCGCAAAGCCAATGCGCTTCTCGATGTGTCGAAAATCAAAACGCCGCTCCTGATCATGCACGGTGAAAACGATCCGCAGGTGCCGCCGTACGAATCGGCTCAATTCGTCCGCGTACTGAAGTCGCAAGGCAAGACCTTCTTCTATGTCACGTATCCGAACGAGCTCCACGGATTTTCGCAGCGCGATCATAAGCTGGACGCGTGGCGCCGGCAGCTCGCGTTCCTGGAAAAATATATCCAGCCGCGCTACGGCATGAGCAGCACCTCGACGGAGGACCTACTGGCTCCGCCGCCGGCGCCGCGCGCCAATCAGTAATTCGTTAGGATACGAATATGTCCCAAGCTTCCGCGATCAGCCCGGCCACGTCTGCGCGTCGAGATGTCGCCACCACCATCCATCCCTACACGAATCTCAAACTCCACCAATCCGCGGGACCCATGGTCATCACCCAGGGCGACGGCGTGTTCGTGATCGATGAAAACGGGAAGCGTTATCTGGAAGGTCTTGCGGGACTGTGGTGCGTCAGTCTCGGATTCTCGGAACCGCGGCTAGCTGAAGCGGCCTATCGGCAGATGCTGAAGCTGCCGTACTATCACACCTTCTCGCACAAGGCGACGGACACGGGAATTGAGCTGGCCGAGAAGCTGCTGAGCATCGCGCCGGTTCCCATGTCGAAAGTGTTTTTCGTCAATTCCGGATCGGAAGCCAACGACACGGTGGTCAAGCTGGTGTGGTACTACAACAACGCGCTGGGTCGCCCAAAGAAGAAAAAAATACTCGCTCGAACCAAGGGGTATCACGGTGTCACAGTAGCCAGCGCGAGCCTTACGGGCCTCCCCAATAATCATCGCGATTTCGATCTGCCCATCGCGAATATTTTGCACGTCGATTGCCCGCACTGGTATCGATTCGCGCAAGCCGATGAGTCAGAGGATGCCTTCGCGAGCCGGCTGGCAGAGTCGCTCGATCAACGCATTGTGGCGGAGGGTCCCGACACGATCGCCGCGCTCATTGGCGAGCCGATCATGGGCGCCGGTGGCGTCGCTCTGCCGCCCGCGACGTATTGGGAAAAGATTCAGACGGTGCTGCGCAAGCATGACGTCCTGCTGATCGCCGATGAAGTGATCTGCGGATTCGGACGCACCGGCAACATGTGGGGAACCGAGACCTACGGACTGAAACCCGACATGATCACGTGCGCCAAGGCGCTGTCATCAGGCTATATTCCCATCGCGGCGGTGATGGTTTCGGAAAACATTTATTCGGCCCTGGTCGCCGAGTCGGAAAAGATCGGTGTATTCGCTCACGGATTTACGTACAGCGGACATCCGGTCGCGTCGGCCGTCGCGCTCGAAACCTTGAAAATCTACGAAGAGCGCGATATTCTTTCGCACGTTCGGGCTGTTGCTCCGCGCATGCAGGCAAGGCTGCGGGAATTTGCGAATCATCCCATCGTTGGCGAGGCACGCGGAATCGGACTGGTCGGCGCGGTCGAATTGGTTGCGAATAAAGCGACCAAAACTCCGTTCGATCCTAAGGCCGCAGTCGGCGGATTCCTGGCCCAGCGAGGCCATCATCACGGGCTGATCATCCGCGCGATCGGCGACGTGATTGCGTTCTGCCCGCCGCTGATCATCACGGAAACCGAAATCGATCTGATGTTCGATCGTTTCCAACTCGCGCTGGACGATACTCTGGCGATGGTGCGCGAGCGCGGATTGATCACTTAGGAAGCATCGCGACGATTTGCTGCCGCAAGGTTGCGATAAGCTCGCCCCGATCTTTCAGCGTCAACCCCTCGGTTGGAATCGGATCGCCGATCCGCAGCGTCACAGGGCCGGAGTGAAAGGCCGCCGAGTGCATCGCGAGGATCTCGCGTGTGCCCACCAGCGCGACCGGTACGATCGGCACACCAGCCTTGATCGCGATGTATGCCGCGCCTTCCTTGAATTCCTGAAGAACGCCGTCGTCGGAGCGGCCTCCCTCGGGAAAGATCAAGATCGAGATGCCGCGGTCGTGAATCGTCTGCGCCGCAGCCGACAAGGTTTTTACGGCCGCGCGCGGATCTTCAAGCGGCACAGGGATGTGCCCGGCTTGCGCCAAATGCGTTCCTAAGAACGGAATCTGAAACAACCCGCTTTTCGCCATGAAGCGAAACTCCACTGGAATATGGCTTAGCACCACCGGCGTATCCATGTAACTCAAGTGATTCGAGGCGAATACATAGGGGCGCTGGGGATCGATCTTCTCCAGACCTTCCACGGTAACGCGCACGCGCGCTATGGCGACCAGGGATCGCGCCCATACGCGCGCGGTTGCCAGCATCGCGTGCCCGCTCTTGTCGAACAAGGATTGCGTCACACTGATCAAGCCGAAACCGATGGTCGACAGAATGAACATCGGTGCGACAAACACTAGGCTCCAAAGCAAGGCCATCGGTTCATTGTACGGTGAAGTATGGCTCACTTCGAAGAGGATTCATTTGGAAATGCCGAGGTACCCGGCGACCACCTGTGGGGCGCGCAAACGGAACGCTCGCGTCACAATTTTCCGATCGGCGTGGAGACGCACCGTTGGCGGCGTCCGGTGATCCGCGCACTGGGCGTCTTGAAAAAGTGCGCTGCGCTGGCGAACCGCGAACTCGGCACGCTTTCGGCGGACAAGTCCGGCCTCATCCTTCGGGCCGCGCAGGAAGTGATCGACGGCACCTGGGACGGCGAGTTTCCGCTGGTGGTGTTCCAGACCGGCTCGGGAACGCAGACCAACATGAATGCGAACGAAGTGATCGCAAACCGCGCGATTCAGCTCGCCGGCGGAGTGGTGGGATCGAAGCGCCCGATTCATCCGAACGACGACGTGAATCGCAGCCAGTCGTCGAACGATGCGTTCCCGACGATCATGCACATCGCCACGGTCGAGCAGATCGAAAACGTTCTGTTCCCCAGCTTGGGCGCGCTGCGTGAAACGCTCGCGCGGAAATCAGAGGAGTTTACCGGCATCGTGATGACCGGACGCACGCATCTTCAGGACGCGACGCCGGTCACGCTGGGTCAGGTTATTTCTGGATGGGTCGCGCAAATCGACCAGGCTGCGGAAGGAATCCGCAGGGCATTGCCGGGCCTTTACGAGCTTGCGATCGGAGGCACCGCGGTCGGGACGGGATTGAACGCACCAGCACGGTTCGGAGAAATAGCCGCGCGGTTCATCGCGCAAGAAACTGGCAAACCGTTTGTGTCCGCCCGGAACAAGTTCGCCGCGCTCTCGTCGCATGACTCGATGGTGAGCGCGAGCGCCGCGCTCCGTACGCTCGCCGGCGCGCTGATGAAAATCGCGAACGATGTGCGATGGTATGCCAGCGGTCCGCGCACGGGAATCGGAGAGCTGCAGATTCCAGAGAACGAACCTGGGTCGTCGATCATGCCAGGCAAGGTCAATCCGACGCAGTGCGAGGCGCTCACGCAGGTCGCCGTTCAAGTCTTCGGGAACGATCATGCGGTCGCGTTCGCAGGATCGCAAGGGAACTTCCAGCTCAATGTGTTCAAACCGGTCATGCTTCACAATGTACTGGAATCGATCGAACTATTAGCCGATGCGTGCCGTTCGTTTGAGGAACGCTGCGCGCGTGGGATCGAGCCGGACCGCGAGCGGATCGCAGAACATCTCGCAGATAATCTAATGTTGGTGACGGCGCTCAATCCGCACATCGGCTACGAAAAGGCCGCCAAAATCGCCATCGCGGCGCATCGCGACGGTTCTACGTTACGCGACGCCGCGATCAAATCTGGATTCGTAACGCCGGAGCAGTTCGATGAGTGGGTGAATCCCAAGAAAATGACCTGACCATTCTTATCGTTGTCGATCCGCGTTCATCTGCGGCCATTTCACGGCCTGTACGCGCGAGCCTTAGGGCCCAGTTCGGACGGCAACATCGCGTACGCCTGTTCAATCCACTCGCACAGCAACGGACGCGTGTCGCGCGGATCGATGATTTCTTCGACTCCGAATGCCTCGGCAGTCCGCAGCGGTGAACGAAACCGGTTCAACGAGTTCTCAATCTCGCTTCTTCGGGCGTCCGGATCGGGTGAGGATTCGATGTCGCGTTTGTAGGCCGCTTGCACGCCGCCCTCAATCGGTAGCGATCCCCAATCTCCCGATGGCCACGCGTAGCGAAGATTCAGGCCCTGCGCGTTTCCATGTCCGGCGCCCGCGACGCCGAAGCAGCGGCGGATCAGGATCGAGATCCACGGCATGGTCGCTTGGTAGACCGCGACCAGCGCGCGTGCACCGGCCCGAACAGTTCCGGCGCGCTCCGCCGCGCTACCGATCAGAAACCCGGGATTGTCGACAAAGTTCACCACCGGGATATGGAACGTATCGCACACGTCCACCAGGCGGATCATCTTGTCGCAGGCCGCGGAGTTAGGAGCGCCGCCGCCCTGTTTCGGATCGTTCGCGATCACGCCCACCGGATAGCCATGCAACCGCGCCAGCCCGGCCACCACGGGACGTCCGTAGTAGAAGCCGATTTCAAAGAACGATCCACGATCGAATACGAATTCGAGAATCCGGCGCACGTCATAGCTGCGGCGGCGATCGCGGGGAATGATCGAGATCAATTCGTCCTCGCGGCGGCCGGGGACATCCTGCGGAGCTTGCCGCGGTGGAACCTGCCAGACGTTGGCGGGCAGGTACGACAGAAAACGCCGGATCGTGGCGAAGGCTTCGTCTTCCGTTTCCTCTTCGTTATCAACAGCGCCGCTGCCGCGCGCGTGGATTTCATGGCCGCCGAGCTGTTCCTTGGAAAGCTTCTCTCCCACGCCGCGCTCCACCACCGGCGGACCAGCGACGAACAACTGGCTCGATCCGCGCACCATCACGGAAAAATGCGACGTGACCACGCGTACCGCGCCGAGCCCTGCGACGGGGCCGAGACAAGCGCCGACGACGGGCACTTCGCCGAGGATCGCCGTGATCGTGTCCCATGCGGGATTCGCCGGAACGTATGTGCGTCCAATCTGCTCGATGGTTTTGACGCTGCCTCCGCCTCCGGTTCCGTCTACTAGCCGGATCATGGGCATTCGCAACCCGCGCGCCAGCTTTTCGGCGTGGCCCATCTTGTTGCCGATGGCAGCGTCGGCGGCGCCTCCACGAACGGTAAAATCATCGCCGCCGACCACGACTGCGCGACCGTCGATCTTTCCAGTGCCGGCCACGAAATTCGATGGTGTAAACGAAACCAGATGGCCCTGCGCGTCGTATTTGGCCTGACCGGCCAGCGCGCCGGATTCGTGAAACGATCCTGGATCGAGCAGCCGTTCGATGCGTTCACGCACAGTCAGGCGTCCGGCCGCATGCTGCCGTTCAATGTTCGGCCGCCCGCCCATCAGCCTCGCGAGCTCTTCGCGGCGCCGGATCTCATCCAACTCTGGTTGCCAACTCATTGCTTCGGAGACAAAGAATTATTGTAAGGCCCTTAGCGGCTGAGCCGTCGCGCTGTTCGTCGCCAGAAGCCCAGCAGCACCGCGCCAATCAGGATCAGGCCCGCCGACAAGCCCATCCACAATCCGGGCGCACCGAGTGAAAAATGAAAACACAACAGCGCGCCCAACGGCAGCCCGATCAGCCAGTAGCCGGTGAAGTGGCACAGCATGGGTGTCCGCGTGTCGCCTGTCCCGCGCAATGCTCCAGTCGCGACCACCTGGAATCCATCGAAGAGTTGGAAGAAAGCGCAAATTCGCATCAACACTACCGCAGCCGCGACGATTTCCGCTTCCGGGGTGAAGATGCGCGCGATCGCGTTCGGAATGACAAGAAGCATGAGCGCCGCGCCCGACATGACCATTCCGCCGAGTCCGAGAGCAGTCCAGCCTGCTCGCGCCGCGCCCGGTAGGTCCCCACGACCGATTGCCTGGCCTACGCGCACCGCAGCCGCGGAACTGATCCCTAGCGGCATCATGAAGGTCGTCGAAATCGTGGTGAGCGCGATTTGATGGGCCGCGAGCGCGGTCGCATTCAGACGTCCGATCAGGACGGTTGCGGTCGCAAATACCGCCATCTCCACGCCGATTTGGATCGCCGCGGGCAAACCCAGCGAGAGAAGGTCGCGCACCCGCTTCAGATCGGGCGACCAATCGGCTCGCAGCACTTCCGGCTCGTTCTTCAGAATCACGATGGCGAGGACGACGGCCAGGTAGATGCGCGAAATGCAGGTGGCCCAACCAGACCCGGCCGTTCCCAGCCGCGGGGCTCCCAGGTTTCCGAAGACCAGCAGCCAGTTACCGGCGATATTCACAATGTTTGCGCTGATCAGCGCGAACATCACCGGACGCACGATGTTCATGCTCTGAAGATATCGGCGGAATCCGAAATAGAGGAGCAACGGAGGCGCGCTCCAGTTCAGAGCGTGCATATAGGGTCCCGTTTCCTTCAGCACCCCGGAATCGATGCCGAGCCGCGCGAGCAAGGGAATGCATCCGCCGATCACGGCCATCACCGGGATCACCAGGAAGAGCGCGAGCCAGGTTCCGTTGATAAGCGACCGCCGGCAGTCGGCACGATCGCCCGCGCCAAACGCTTGTGCGACGAATGTGTCGAGACCGAGTAGCGATCCGCTGGCAAAGATTCCGATGGTATAGAAAATCGCCGTGCCCAGACTGACTGCGCCGATGGCTTCCGCGCTGACGCGGCCCACCATCATCGTGTCGACGATGCCCATGGCCATCCAGCCGATTTCAGCTAAGGCCAGGGGCGTAGCCAAGCGCAGCATGCTCCGAAGTTCGGCGCGGCCGGGTGCGATTTGGACTACGGGGAGACCCACCTCTCCCTATGTTAAAGGCACGGTGAGTCGGTTCAGGTTGGGCCGGGTGTAACGTTGAACCGGTTTCACGTTGAGCCGGTTTCGCGCCGGCTTGCGTCCGATGAGGCGGGGTGTCCAGTCCTGCCTGTTCCTATCGAACGCAAGCCAGCGTGAAACCGGCTCAACGTCCGGCTTCAAAAAACATTACTCAAACAAGATGTGGTTGGTCGTGCCCCCAACGCAGATATCTTTGATCTGATGGTCAGCGCCATCCTTGTAGCCGATGGTGGTGTAGGGATACTTCCCCTTGTTCGTCTCCACCTTGATGGTGGCTTCGGCGCTGGTCTTACCTTGCCGGAAGACGACCTTGCCATCCTGCAGTTCGACTTTCGCCTCGCCGGCCTTAAACGTGGTGCCGTTGACGATAGTGGATTGATACAGATCAACGTGGAACGCATTTGCGGCGCTGGCGACTGCCAGCGAAATCACGGAAAACAGCAATACAAAACGTTTAATCATGGAATCTCCTCTTATCAGCACTACTCTTCTTACCGCTGCTACAGAACTTAACACTGTACTGTTCTTTAACGGTGTTGATGCGAGGAATGTTCCGTGGGATGCAGAAAAGTATCCAAGAAACTTTTTATGGGGTCCAAAAACAGAAACCGCGCCGGACCAAACGGCCCAAGGCGCGGTTCCAAATGCCAGATGCTAAAGAGCTTAGCTCTTCTTGCTGTCGTCGGTCTTCTTCTTCTTCTTCTTGGTGTCGGTCTTCTTGGGGGCCTTATCCTTCGTGTCATCCGCGAAAGCGAAAGAGGCGGCGCCGAGCACGAGCGACATGCCGATCATCAGGCTCATGAGTTTCTTCATTTGAGTGGTATTTCTCCTTGTGGTGTTCGACGACTTACGCCGTCTTCAGCCCCTATCATGGCAGCCGGACATGAAGCGACTCTTAAGCGTCGATTAAAACGCCTTCATTGAAAATGAGGGGTGACCAGCACGAAGACTCCTGTAAGTCTTGTATTTGTAGTGCCTTATCAGACTCGGCGAATCGATTCCCGCACATCGAGGGCTTAACCTGAGGCGTGATAAAGCAGATGCCGCTGGTGCGAACGGTCGCCAGGAAAACCCGAGTCTCCCGAGCCGCAGCCAAGGACCAGGTGGATGAAGTGGTCGGCAAGATTTTGATGGCTCTCAAACGAGGGCAGCCGGTGAAACTCCCGGGCGTCGGTAAGCTGATCCCGAGGCCGCGATGAGCCCGGAAGCAGTCACCGATGTTTTACGGCTGACGCTCGATTCGGGCGAGACAGTAGCGATCGACGGGCTGGGCACCTTCAGACGAACTTCCCGTGCGTACGAGTTTGTTCCGGACACGCAGCCGCGTATTTTTATTGCGTACGTGGAGGAGGACTTACTCGAAGCGAGGCGTCTGTGCGAGGCGCTGCGCTCGCGAGGTTGCGCGCCTTGGCTCGACAAGGACAAACTGCTTCCAGGCCAAAACTGGCCTCGTGCGATTGAACGCGCCATCGAGACGTCGGATGCTTTCATCGCCTGTTTTTCCAGGCGCTCTATTTCGAAGCGCGGGCAGTTTCAGAGCGAACTGCGGTATGCGCTCGATTGTGCGCTGCAGTTGCCGCTGGACCAAGCGTTCTTCATTCCGGTGCGCCTGGAGCGATGCACAATCCCCCACAGCATCGCGAATCGGACGCAATATGTGGACCTCTATCCGGATTGGGATCGCGGCATCAAGCGCATCGTGAGGACCATTCGTCGAATCGGCGCTGGAACGGCCGCTCATCGAACTTAGTCCAGCTTGAGAATCTGGAAAATGTTGCTGTAATCGTCGGTCCAGGTGCGAAACTTGGTCGAAGCTTTAGCCGGGCTCATATCGGCGCCCTTGAAAGCCTCGCCGTGGAACCATGCGGGTTGGGACGTCAATAGCACCCAGGTGGAACTTGAAAGATAGTCCTCGTCTTCGCCTTCATCGGACACCACCATGGCTTGTTTATCGAACTCCTGCGCGCCGCGGGCGCATACCGGGACCAGATCGAGATAGCGATTGGAGACATGCAGCGCCAGGATGCCGTCGGGTTTCAGATGGCGAAAATATAGAGTCAGCGCTTCCCGTGTGAGCAGGTGGATGGGGATTGCGTCGCTCGAAAAGGCGTCGACGGCGAGGACATCGAAGCTCTGCGTCTCCTGCCGCTCCAGCGTCAGGCGGGCGTCGCCGAGCAGGATTCGCTTGTCGGCCTGGGAATGCGGATAGAACGAGAATTCGGTTTGCGCGATCCGCTCGACCAGGGGATTGATCTCATAGATCCGGTAATAATCGCCCTGGCGGCCATAGGTGGAAATTACGCCGGCCCCTAGTCCGACCACGCCGACGCGGATCGCTCCCCGGGTTTGCTGGGCGCGGATGGCGCGGCCAATTCCGGAGTACGTTCCGTAGTAAGAGGTCGGCAGATAGCGAAACCGGTCATCGAGCACTTGCTCGCCGTGATTGATGGTGCCGTGGTACAGAACGCGCTCGGTGTAGCGATCCAGTTTGTCGTCGCGGACCCGGAGGACGCCGTAAAAGTTGCGTTCCATCAGCCGGAATCCGCTCATTTCCTTAAATTCCGCGCGGGCCATATAGCCGATGAGCGCTCCGGTTCCGATCACGATCGCGGTGCGCAGCGGCCACGCCCCGATTTTCGGGATGGCGACATTCCACAGCACGACCAGCGCAAGGAGCGCGCAGACGGCCAGGCCAACTTGAAGCTCCAGGTAGGAGCGAAACACGCGCGGGGCGATCAATGCGACGAACATTCCGCCCAGCGCGCCACCGAGCGAGACCATCAAATAGAACAGCGTGAGATGTTCCGGCGCGGGCCTGCGCCGGGCGAGTTCACCATGGCACATCATGCAGCAGACAAACAGGCCCACACAGAATCCGGGGATCATCCGCTTGATGTGCAGATTTCCCGTGTCGGCCCAGATCATGTAGGCCATTCCGCCGAGCGCGGGGACCAGCAGCGGAAGAAACAGCCAGCGCTGATACAGGCGATCGCTTTCGAACGCGAAAATAAACGTCAGCAGATACAGCGCCAGCGGAACCACCCACAGCAGAGGAATCGGTGCGACGTTTTGGCTGAGATGATTCGTCACCGATACCAGCAACGTAGACGCGCAAGCGGCAAGCATGACCCACAACGTCAATTGCGCAAAGCCTGGCCGGCCGGAGGATTCTACGTTCACGGTCACGCGGTCTTTGCCGTGGCGGCTCTTCCATGCCGCGAAGGCGCACAGCGCTGCGAACGCGACGTAAGCCGCGCTCCACGAATATGCCTGCTGGCGCGATGTGAGCCGCGGCTCCACCAGAAATGGAAAACTGATCAACGCGAGCATCGATCCGAAATTCGAAAGCGCGAACAGCCGGTAGGGCATGCCGCTTCCGGATCTGCGAACATACCAGGCTTGTAGCAACGGACTGGTCGAGGACAGCAAGAAATATGGCAGTCCGATGGTGACTGCGAGCAGAGCTAGGATGCGCAACGTCGGATCTCCCGCCTCAGCCGGTTTCCATGCCGGCGACGGCAGGATCGGCAATAGCGCACAGCTTGCGAGCAGCAGGCCCGCGTGCGCGAACATTTGCGCTTTCGGACGGAGATAGCGGATCACGGCATGCGAATACGCGTACCCGGCCAGCAATACGAGCTGGAAAAACAGCATGGCCGCCGCCCACACCGCAGCTGAACCTCCGAACCAGGGCAGGATGATCTTGGCGATCAACGGCTGCACTTGAAACAGCAGGAACGCACTAAGAAAGATCGTGATCGCGTAGAGAATCATTTGAGGATCTGAATGATGTTGCTGTAGTCGTCGGTCCAGGGATGAAATCCCGGTCTGGTTTTGAGCCGCTCGACGGTCGCGTCGCTAAAGTTGTGATGCTTGAAGATCGCGGGCACGCGCGAAATCAGAATCCACGTGGATGCCGAATAGTAATCCTCTTCCATCCCGTCATCGTAGACTACGACACCGGTCCAGCCGAGATCGGCCGCGGCCTGTCCGACTACGGGCGCCAGGTCCAGGTAGCGATTCGAAATGTTGATGGCGAGAACGCCTTCGGGTTTCAAGTGGCGCGCGTAAGTCCGGTAAGCTTCCTCGGTGAGGAGATGCACCGGCACGGCGTCGCTGGTGAACGCGTCCATCGCCAGAAAATCGAGATGCTCGTCGGGCATGCCTTCGAGGACCAGGCGTCCATCGCCCAGGTAAAGCTGCTTGTCGGCGGGGCAGCCCGAATAAAATCCGAAGTCGCGATTGGCGATCTGGACCACCAGCGGATTGATTTCGTAATAATGCAAAGTATCGCCCGCGCGCGCCAGGGTCGCCGTGACACCCGCGCCGAGGCCAAGAATCCCGATGCGAATGGGCCCCGTGTCGCCCAGTGCGCGAATCGCCTTGGAAATTCCGGAAGTGCGTCCGAAGTAGGACGTCGCGATGCGGTCGGAACCGGGCTGCTTCAGTTGCGTGCCGTGATTGATGGTGCCGTGAATCAGAACGCGCTGGGCGACCGAGTCTTCGCCTGCGACATCGTCGCGGACACGCAGGACGCCGTAGAAATTTCGCGCCGACGACACGTATATGCGGTTTTCCTTGATCTCCGCATAGGCGAGATAGCCGGCAAATGCCGCGATCGCGATCGCCATCACTGGCCGCGCCCACGCGGGAGTCTGAGACCACAGAACGCAGGCGACCAGCACCGGACAAACGATCATTGCCACTGGCAGTTCCAGATAACTATGAAAGACACGCGGCGCGAGTAGCGCGACGAATAGTCCACCGATGGCGCCGCCGACCGAGACCATCAGGTAAAACTGTGTCAGGAATTGAGGAGCCGGCCGGCGTCGCGCCAGCTCGCCGTGACAAACCATGCAGCAGACAAACAGTGCGCCGCAGAGCGCGGGGATCAAGCGTTTCACGTCGGCATTGTGCTGGTACAAATAGTTGCCCCACGTGAACAAGCCCAGCGACGCAAGCAGCAGCGGCAGAAAAACGATCCGGTTATAAAAACGGTCGCTTTCGAAACACAGAATAAAGCTGAGCAGATACAGACTCAGCGGCGCGATCCACAGCATGGGAATAGGTGCGACGTTTTGTGTCAGATGGCTGGTGACCGCCAGCAGAAGCGTGGACGCGCACGCGGCGAATCCGATCCACAGCAGCGTCGTAGCAGTCCCCGGACGTTTGCCGGACGCGGCGCTTTGGATGGGATCGATTCCTTGGCGGCTCCGCCAGCCGGCCAGGGCACACAGCGCGGCGAACCCAGCGTAGGCGAGCGACCAATAAATCGCTTGGCGGCTGAGCGCCAATTTCGGCTCGACCACAACGGGGTACGTGAGGAGCGCCAGCATCGACCCGAAGTTCGAAAGCGCGAACAAACGGTACGGAATCGCGCCGGCGTGCGTCCGCAGATACCAGGCTTGCAACAGCGGGCTGGTCGCCGAAAGCAGCATGTACGGCAGCCCGATGGTCGCACCGAGGAGTAGCATGATGCGGAGGGTCGGATCGTCCCCGCCCGACGGTTTCCAATGCATGGCAGGAATGATGGGGAGCGTCGCGAGACTGGCCGCCAGCAGCGTCACGTGCAGGATAAGCTGCTGCTTCGCTCGAAGGTATCGGATCAAACAGTGCGCGTAAAAATATCCGGCAAGAAGCAGGAGCTGAAAGAACAGCAGCGCGGCACTCCACACCGCCGCAGATCCGCCGAACCACGGCAGAATGAACTTCGCGATCAGCGGCTGGACCTGAAAAAGAAGGAACGCGCTGAGAAAAATGGTGGCCGCGTAGACCGGCATGAACCGCTTAGGATATCGTAGTCGGGCAAAGCGGGGAATGAATGGAAGTTAACGTCGCGAACGAAGCTATACTCAAAATGAGTGGACTATGAGTCGCGTTCAACAGATCGAATCTGAAATTCAGCGAATGTCCCCCGAGGAACTCTCGGTGTTCCGAGCGTGGTTTGCCGAATTCGATGCGGACGCGTGGGACCGCCAGTTCGAGCTGGACGTGAAGGCGGGAAAGCTAGACGATTTGGCAGCACGTGCGCTGCGAGACCACGAATCCGGCCATTCCACTGACCTTTGACGCATCGAGCCTCACCCGACTTCTGGAACGCGTATCATGCACTACCAGCGCCAGTGCGGGAGCTGGCGGACAAGTGTTTTGCGTTGCTAAAGTCTGATCCGAGGCATCCATCGCTACACTTCAAGAAAGTAGGGGCCTACATGTCGGTGCGCGTCGGACTTCACTACCGCGCAATTGGGACGGAAACTCAAGATGGCGTGCTGTGGTTTTGGATTGGAGCGCACGCGGAATACGATACTCTAATCCGCTGACAGCGCGGCTCGCGTTTCCCGATCAAACGAGGCCAGCTTTTCAGCGTTCATAGACCACCAGTTTCGAGCAAGTTCGTCACCTTTTGCGCCGGCTTGTGACACGTCAGGATCCACCGCAGGCTCTCAAGCTGCTCCACAATTCGCGGTTTGAGCTAGCTATTTAGGGAACTGGCGAGCGTCCACTGTGTGGCCGAGCAGATTGGCTCGTGCATACCGTTCCTGGGCGCTACGGGCGAGCGTTTCAAGCTGCCGGGCTTCCTTCTTCCGGTCGAGCTTGCGAAGCAACGTGGCGTAGCTGGCGCGGTAGTCGGCGAGGCTGGGATGATCGGGCGGCAGCGCCGTTTCAGCAATGCGGATCGCGCGTTGAAACGCGGTTTGCGCGCGATCGAGTTCACCAGTACGTGTGTAGAGCACTCCCAGGTTGTTCAGCGCGGTCGCGACCAGCGGATGTTGCGGGCCGACCTCGCCCTCCCAGATGGACACGGCGCGAGTGAGAAGCGCCTCGGCTTCCGGGCTGCTTCCGCGCTCCCGCAACAGGACGCCCAGGTTGTTGGAAGCCATGGCGACGTCGCGTTTCGCAGCGCCGCGTCGATCCAAATCGAGTAACTTGCGGAACATCGTCTCGGCTTCGTCCCAGCGGCGTTCGGCGCGGTAGATGTTGCCGAGATTGAGCCACGAATGGGCGAGCCCGGGATCGTCGCCCCCGAGCTTTTCATGCAACGTTGCCGCGCGCGCGATGATTTCCTCGGCTTTTGAGAAATTCTGCAGATCGGTGTAGACGATCCCCAGATTGTTAAAGGTTCGCGCGACTTCGCGGGTCCCGGTTTCGCCCAGGCTGTCGCGGATGGCCAAGGACCGCTCAAATGCCTTCTGTGCATCGCGCAGCCGGGCCAAGTCCCAATAGACGGTTCCGAGGTTGTTGAGGATCGCCGCAAGCTCGCGTCCGGACGCTTGATCGCGGGAAGACTCCAGAATCGCGACCTGACTCGTGTCATCGCCAGGGAGTGCCGTTTCCGGCACACTCAGCGCGAGCAGGGCGATCACGGCGAGTCCCATGCCGTGATGGATGCCTTCGCGAAGCTTTGGTCCCGAACGCCGCTACGGTAAGTTGTAAAAGCAAAACGCGCTCCGCAACCCGAAGGCTATGGAGCGCGTTTTGGAAACAGCGAAACTTAGAAAGTGAACCTTGCCCCGACCTGTACCGCTCGCGGACCGGCCGATCCGAACGTCTGGTTGACGCGCTGGGTCGGTTGGCCGAACGCGCACGATTGGGTAACGGCGCCTGCGGGCGCGCCTTGGGAGCACACCGAAGTGGCTGAGGCTCTGGAGTCCAGCGTAAACGAATATCCGGTCAGGTTCGCAATATTGAACGCATTGAACATTTCGCCCAGGATGTTGATCTTATAGCGTTCTTTGAAGGTGAACGTCTTGGTCAGGCGGAAGTCCTGCGTGATGGTCGGATCGCCGAATTGATAATCCGTCGGTACAACCAAGCCAAAGGCCGGTCCGATCTTAGAGCCCTGGGCGTTCAAGGTACCCACGATGCTGGAGTTGTACGCATTGACCGCGGCAGTCAGGTCAGACTTGCCGCTGCCGGCGTTGATACTTCCATAGGCAAGACCCGGCAGCGGTTCGTTGCTGCCTTGTGCAACGGTTCCTGGGAGAATCAGGCCGTTCACCTGCGGCGTTTGGGGCGTACGGCTGATGTAGGAAGAGTTGAGGCTCAGCGTGAAGCCTAGGGGAAGGTTCACCGTTCCCGCGATGGTCAGGTTGTTGTGGGGCAAATACTGGCCGTATCCCGCCATGTAGTTCGTGAGGTTCCACACGTTTTCCGTAGTGGCCTTCTGTAATGCGTAGGAAACCAGGAACTGGAAGTGGTTGGCAAAGCGCTTTTGGAGTTTCACCAACATCCCGTTGTAAATCGCACGGCCCTGATCGGTCCAGAAGGTGATGGATCCCGTGGAGCATTGGTCCGCCGGATTGAAATCTGCTTTGGGACCGCAATATGGGATCACTGGAACCGGAGTGCTGCTGCCCTCATAGCGCGTGAACAGGTTCTGGTCAACTTCACCCAAACTCACGTTCTCGCCTTGCCGGCGAGCGTAGTCGACATTGATCACCATACCGTGTCCCAGATCGCGCTGTACGCCAATGGAGGTCTGATAGCTGCGCGCCAACGGGAAATTCTGCGGATAGATTTCGACGCCCTGCTTGGCGTAATTGATGTTCGGATAGGGGAATGGGCCGCTTCGGACCGGATTGGTCGGAGACAAAATCGCCTGGACTGCCGGCAGTTGCCGTTGGACCAGGGCGGTGAACTGTGCGATGGTCATGGTGGTGAGAGCGCTGAGCGGTAGGGGCGCTCCGATCGGAACCACCGTGCAAGCGCTTGCCGGAAATCCCGGAACCGGGCAAGGGCCAGGGCCGGCAAAGTTCAGCAGGCCGGATCCTCCAAATGGTCCAGGGATGTCGTTGGTGAACGCGCTGGCTGCGAGCGTATTGCGGGCGCTGCCGGGAGGCCCGATAGAGGCCGCTTCACGCAGCTTGTAATAACCGGGCGTGCTATCCCAATAGATTCCGGCTCCACCGCGGATCACAGTCTTGTTGTCTTTGAACGGGCTCCACGCGAAACCGAAGGCCGGCTGCATTTCCTTTTTGTTATTCTCTGTCGGTCCCAGATTGTTCGAACCGAGAATCGGAGCGAGGAACTGCGGCCGCGGCAAGTCCGAGTTGTAGAAACCGGTCTGTGCGTTCCAGGCCAGCCCGTAGTTGAAGGTGAAGTTCGACCGGATCTTCCAGACATCCTGGAAGAACACCCGGTACTGATCGTAGTGCTTGTTCTGATCGTAGTCGTAGGCTGCAGGCAGGGGGACGCTCCCGACTCCGACTCCGCTGAAAATGCTGCTGCTGATGTTCAGCACAGGTAGATTCAGAACATCCTTGTCGGTCTTGATGTTGAAGGGGGCTGGTCCGAAAACGAGGCCGGCTACCGCGGCGCCGCCGAAAGCGTTGGCCAGATAGTCCGGGGAAAACGCGCCCGTGCACTGCGGCGTGCAGAAGCCCCACAGCCCGGCCGATTTAGTCGGATTCAGGTCGCCGCCGAACTTCAAGCGGTGCGATCCTTTTTGCCAACTCAGCGTTTCGACCAACTCGAACCGGCGCGTGTTGCGCGCTTGCGGAGCGTTGAAGTTGGGCCCGACCGCAGGCAGGTTGGATCCCAGGAAGGTGAAGATGTTCGGCAGCTGGCCGGCAAAGCAAGGCGACGAGCAATCCGATGCGACCGCCTGATTGTTGTGGTTGTTCCAATAGTTGTACTGGAAACGAACGTCATTCACGATCGTCGGCGTCAAAGAGCTGGTCAACCCGATGATCGACTGGTCCGCCCAATTCGTGTTATGCGGCCAGTTCGAGGGGTCACCAAACTCGAGCGACTGTCCAAATCCGGAATTCCCGTCGTGGGAATAGCGCAAGAAAAGGTTGTGCTTAGCGTTGAGGTGATAGTCCAGCCGGGCGCTGATCTGCTTGCTCGTGTACGGGCTGCCGTAGGTCCCCTGCAAAGCTTGAAGGTACGGGCTGGTAGTGGTGACGGCAATCGCCTGGACTTGGTTCAGGAACTCGTAGTTGAAGAAGAAGAACAGCTTATCCTTCTTGATTGGTCCACCGAGCGAGAACCCTGGGTTGCGCCGGACGAAGAACGGACTGCTCGCCGAAGGCGGAGGGAGTCGAATGAGTCCCGGATACGCGGCCATGTTGTGATCGCGGAAAAAGAAGTAGCCGCTGCCATGCCAATCGTTGCTGCCTGAGCGGGTCACCACGTTAATCGCGCCGCCGGCGGCGATCGGAGTCGCGATGTCGAAGTTGACTTCTGAAAGCTGGAATTCCTGGACCGTCTCCTGCGAGAAGTTCATGGAGGACATACCGCCGCCGACATCGATGTTGTCGGAAACATTTCCACCATCGATGGTGACTGCGGTCCGGTTGCCCGCGCCAAGAACGCTCACCGTGAACAGAACGTTGAACTGCGCGACCGTGCCTGAGGCGATAGTCACGCCAGGCTCAAGTTGGGCCAACTGCAGATAGCTGCGGCCGTTCAGCGGCAAATCCTGAATGGTGGCACGCGGTATGACGCCCTGGATGTTGTGGCTCTCATAGTTAATCTGGGCGGTAGCCGCTTCGACTGTGACGACTTCCTGCGTCTGGCCGAGCGACATGGGCATGTTCACCTGCGTGCTTTCACCGGTCTGCACCGTGGCAGCGCGCACCAGCGTTCGGAATCCCTTCACCTCGGCGCGAACTTCGTACTCCCCAGCTTGTAAAGCCGGCGCGCTGAAAAAGCCCTCTCCATTGGTGGTCGCGCTTCGCCATACGTTGGTGGCTTTGTTGGTGAGCGTTACGGTTGCATTGGGAATCACCGCACCCGTGTCGTCCGTGACCACTCCGGAGATGGTTCCCGTGGGAGCTTGAGCCAGAACGCTAACAGCCAGCAAGGCAACAAGCAAAATCGACAGAGAGATTACTCTAAACATGGACACCCCTTTGGTCGAAAAAATGCCTAACTATAACAAAACTAACGTACGTGTCAATCCAGCCATGCACCACTTGAACGTGCTGTCCTGGTGGAGCAACGGGGATCGGCACCCAGACAGCATCTCTGCGTCGACACTTACGTTAGGCAAACCCCACTTGCGATTCTCGTCGGGCTAATATAGACTAACCCCAACGTTAGGGGAAGGTGTAAACACCGTGAATTCACGGTTAACAATGGGCAATCCGGCTCCGGAACTCGTCGGTGATCCCCGCTGGGACCTGGTCCTCCGCATCGCGGAAAGCCAGAGATTTGCCAAAGCGGCTCGCCTCCGGGATTTCCTTTTGTACGTGTGCCATGCTGCGATCGACAGGCACACCGAAGAGATCAGCGAACAGAAGGTCGGCGAGCGCGTTTTCCACAGGGCCCACGACTACAATCCGAACGACGACAACATCGTCCGCTCGCAGGCCCGGCTGCTCCGCCAAAAGCTAGAAGGATACTTTGCCGATGAAGGGGTCCATGAGCCCCTGATCGTAAGGATTCCAAAAGGTGGCTACGTCCCCGAATTTGTCGATCGGCCAATGGGAGCCATGCAATCAGTTGCGCTGCAGCGGATCGTCCCCGCCGGGCCCCCAATCCTGGTCCCGGTGCTGGTAGCCTGCGTAGCGGCTCTAAGTATCGCCGTGGCGGTCCTTGGATGGTCGATGGCCCATATGCAACGGGTGGGCGCCTCCACGCCGGCGTCCCCCTCGGTCGCCGCACTCTGGTCGCAACTCCTGAGCGATAGGGTACCCACCACGATCGTGATCCCGGACCACACGTTCGCCATGCTGCAGGAAGCCTCCGGCCAGCGGGAGGATCTGGAAGCGTATCTGCGGCGGTCCGTGCCGGATTCGAAGCTCCTCACTCTTCTGCCTAAGTTTTCGATGCGACGCTACACGACTTTCGACGGAGTGAGTACGGCGATCCGCGTTCTTCAACTTGCCGAAAAGTTTCCGTCCAAGGTGGTGGTCCGCTTTGCGCGCGATATTGCGCTCCGCGACCTGTCGGGAGGCAACGTAGTATTAATCGGCCGGCCGGCGACGAATCTATGGACCGAGTTGTTTGAATCCAAACTGAACTTCCGGATCGAATCGAATCTGGCAGGTCATCAGGTGGTTTGCCGGAATCTTTCCCCAGAGGCTGGCGAGCAAGCCGAATACGTTCCCAAGATCGAGGGAAACCGCTATGAGGCGTGTTCGTCGATTGCGTTCCTGCCCAATCTGAACGGCGGCAACGTATTGATCATCGGAGGAGCGGCCAGCAGCTCGCAGGAAGGTGCAGCGGATTTCGCGACCAGCGAATTGTCGCTCTCCAATCTTGCGGCGAGGGTCACAAACGCTGGTTCGCGCTTCCCGTACTTCGATGCCTTGATCCGGACCACTTCTATCGACGGCATCAGCCAGCAGCCCTCCATGCTGGCGTATCGCGTCCTTGATGGCGCCCGCTAACGCTGCGGCTCACGTGGGACATTAGAAGTATGAAGAGATTCGGACTCGGTTTTCTGCTGGGCTTGCTGTTCTCGATCCTGGTTGGCGTGATCCTGATCTTCGCCGCGCTGCGCTTCGGCGAGCGCAAAGTCAGCGTCGCTTCCAACTCGACTCTGATACTGCATTTAGAAGGCGACCTGCCTGAGCAACCACCAGTCGAGATGCCGATCCCGTTTCTGGAGCAGCGCCAGCCGATGACCATGATCGAGGCATGGCAGCTTCTTCGCCGGGCGGCCAGCGATGCGCGCATCAAGGCGATTGTGCTCGAGCCGCGCGGACTCGACGTGGGGTGGGCCAAGCTGCAGGAGCTGCACGATGACATCGAAGCCTTCAAGAAGTCGGGGAAACCGGTATACGCGTTTCTGCGCGGAGGCGGCGCGCACGAATACTACGTCGCCACAGCGGCCGATCGCGTGTACATGACGCCTGAAGACGAGCTCGACCTGAAGGGCCTGAGCGCCCAACTCCTGTTCGTCAAAGGAACGCTCGACAAGCTGGGCGTCGACATGCAGTTCGAGCACGTCGGCAAATATAAAGACGCGCCGGATATGTTTACGCGCACTTCGCCTACGCCGGAGACGCTGGAGGTGATGAACGCGATTCTCGACCAGTATTACGGGAGCCTGCTCGATACGATCGCGAAGGGCCGCAAGAAGCCGGCGCAGGACCTCCGCAAGCTATTCGACGATGGCCCGTTCGTGGGAAAAGAAGCGCTGGACGGCGGACTGGTGGACGCGTTGCTCTACGAAGACGAGGTCTACAGCAAACTCAAGGAGCAAATAAAGGTCGATATCACCAAAATCGGCGACCAGGATTACCTGCACGCGCCGCCGGCCGATGGCGAAGGTAAGAACAAGATCGCCTACCTGGTGGGCGAAGGCGATATTACGCGAGGCAGCACCTACGATGACGGAACCGAATCCGGCATCACCGCGATCGGCATGGTCAAGACGATGCGCCAGATCGCAAACGACGCCTCGATCAAGGGCGTGATCTTCCGGATCGACTCTCCGGGCGGCGACGGCATCGCTTCGGATGACATTTTGCACGAAGCCAAACTGCTGAGCGCGAAAAAACCGATGATCATCTCGATGTCGGACCTGGCGGCCTCCGGCGGATACTTTATCGCCATGACCGGCGATCAGATCGTGGCGTATCCCAATACGCCACGATCTGATCGCCGGTCATG